>Ga0209712_10000015_pt1 | contig 210660 bp, 191 predicted proteins | sample ArcOceMetagenome_FD_187443 | JGI IMG/M metagenome (GOLD analysis project Ga0209712, IMG submission 187443) | Marine eukaryotic phytoplankton communities from Arctic Ocean - Arctic Ocean - Greenland ARC118M Metagenome (SPAdes) (version 2) | ecosystem: Environmental > Aquatic > Marine > Oceanic...
CTCAACAGAGGAGCCTTTGTTCAATCGAACTACGACAAGGAAAGCTTAAGTTGCTGCTTAAGCCTGGGTCTCACATTACCCGAAAGGGGTTTAAATAGTAATTAAGATGGGTGTATTATCCATACAAGAGTCTAAAGTCACGACAGTCCGCAATTGGCACAAATCGGCTATTCACTGTCAGATTTAATCCAACTGTACAAATCGAATCTGGCAGATCAAGTTAAGACTTTTTCAAATTAAGCTTGTAAAAGTAAGCTTTTTTCATCGTAGGTTACCACTTTGTCACGGCCCGTTTCTTTAGCAAGGTAGAGTCGTTTATCGGCGTTCGCTAGTAACTCTTTTATAGTCTGCTCGCCGTTTATTGTGCTACTGACGCCTGCGCTCACCGATAAATTTATATCGTGCCCCTCGTAATAAAATGGATAACTGCTTATGCTTTCGCGCAGTTCTTCGGCATTATTTCTGGCATCACTTAATGAGCAGTTGGGCAACAAAATGGCAAACTCTTCGCCGCCGATCCTGGCTGATATTTCTTCATTTAAAAATTGTGATTTTACATGCTGAGCGATCCACTTTATGGCTTGATCGCCGGCCTCGTGGCCATAGGTATCGTTAACGCGTTTGAAAAAATCAATATCGAGCAAAATAAGTGAAATATTTTTGTTTTGGTAAAGAGGTAAACTTAACGCGTTTTTTCCTTTTATAAAAAAACCACGGCGGTTAAATAGTTGACTTAAAACGTCGGTATTAGCAATGCTGGCAAGCGTATGTTCTGTATTAGATGCTAATAAGTAAGGGAGTAATAATGCACTGCAAGTGGCTAAAATTAAATGACTACTTAAAATGAGCTCTAGTGGTTCTAAATAGGTTGTCTCGCTTAGGCTTAAAATAGGTAAAGCAAGCAGCACTGTTTGAACAAACATAAGCAAGCTATGGATTAAAAAGCAGGTAATTAATGCCTTTTTTTGTAAGGTTGCAACAAAGCTCATAGTGCTAATGATGTAAGCAGAAAATAAGTATAACCCTGCAATAATAAAGCTCGTTACCATTTGTGCCGCGGAGTAAGGGTACACTGATAATAAAATTACAGCGGTAAAAAGTAGCAAATAGTAAATAGGGCGTAAGTTTAAAGGTTTGCTGTATTTGTATTTATGTAGTCCCAGAATAATTAAAAATGGGCTGAGTATTATAAAAATATTCGCTAAATAACTCGTAATAAAAGGAAAATTAAGTATTAGTTTTAAACATGCGAGTAGTTCAGCAAATGAAAATGCAATGCACGCTAAACCAAAAATTAAAAAAGCAGATTGTTTTTTGTAATTATGAACAGATAAAAAAAACAACCCTATTAGTAGGTTAAGTATAAAAGAGAGACCAATCACAGTAGGCAGGTGCAGCATTCATTTTCGCTTTTATTAGGTAATTGTGTCTGACTAACTTAAGTATTATGTATTAATCATGAAAGGTCAATATGGGTAAATAGTAGTAGTTACCCATATTGTAACTGAATAGAGTATACACAGAAGATAATTAACGCCAGCTAAACCAAGCTGTCCAAGGCCGATTTCAGGTTCTCGTAATGAAAACGATAGTTATGCTTTTGTGCTTTGGTTGGCACTACAAATTGCCCGGTAGTGAGTAAGTCAGACATTTCACCCATTAATACTTTCAATACAAATGCAGGCATGGGCATAAAAGCAGGGCGCGATAATGCATTACCCAAGCGTTTACTAAACTCTGAGTTACTAACTGGGTTTGGTGCTACGGCGTTAATTGGCCCCGAAATTTCAGGGTGTTTCATAATATATAAAATAAGCTGTGTCATATCGTCTATATGTATCCACGACATACCTTGCTCGCCGTCACCAATTGGCCCGCCTAAACACAATTTAAATGCGGGAAGCATCTTGCTTAATGCGCCACCTTTTTTAGCTAATACAATACCGGTTCGTAATAGGCAGACTCGTGTTTTTTCAGACTCTGCTTTTAATGCTGCGTCTTCCCAGTCTTTACACAGCTGATGACTAAACTCATTGTGGGGATCTGTAAAGTTTTCATCTATGCGCTTGTTGCTTTGGCGTCCATAGTAGCCAATAGCACTGCCTGATATAAACGTGTGTGGAGGGTTAGTACTTGCTGCAATAGCGTGGCTAATTTGTTTTGTTATATTAATGCGGCTGTCACGTATAATTTGCTTCTGTTTATCGCTCCAACGTTTATTAACGATTGGCTCACCGGCTAAATTAATAACAACGTCAACGGTATTAAAATCAACAGCGCTTATGTCAGTGACTGCTTTAATTTTATGACCCAATAATACATTTGCTTTTGTGGCATTACGGCTAAGCACGGTAACCGTGTTGTGGTGCTCTAAAAAAGGACATAAATGTTGGCCAATTAGCCCAGTAGCACCTGTAACAAATATATGCATATTGAATCCTCAAATTATAATTGTAGCAAGTGTTTTTAATTTATACTCACTAGCATGTAGTTTCTATCCTTAATACGAAGTAACAAGGGTTATGATCACTTTGTAATTATTTCATTTCATTAGGTTTTGCCTTACACTGTGGCCTTATTACAAATAAAAGGATGAATAAAGTGGCAGGTTTAACGGGTGTAAATAAAAGCTTAATTGTTTTTGCTGCTTTAGTAGTGGTATTGGCAGGGATCAAATCAGCAAGTGTCATTGTTATTCCTTTCATATTAGCAGCATTTATTGCCATTATTTGTAATCCACTAATTAAATTTTTTGCACGTTATAAAATTCCTAAAGGCATTGCAGTGATGCTTGTGGTGCTAATTATTGTTGGGCTTGGAGTCAGCTTAGGTGGCTTAGTTGGCCAGTCCATTAATGATTTTTCACAGCAGCTTCCTGAATATAAAGCCCAACTCAAAGAAGAGTTTATTTGGCTGGTCGACCTAGCCTCGCAGTACAATATTTTAATTAATAAAGAACAACTCATTTCGATGTTTGACCCAGGCAAAATGGTTGATGTAGCAACTAACATGCTGACAGGGCTTGGTGGCGTAATGGCAAACATGTTTTTAATAATCTTAACGGTTATTTTTATGCTGTTTGAAGGCCCTCTGCTAAGCAATAAAATACACATGGCTCTTGAAGATCCCGACAGTAAAATGAAGCAAATTGACCGATTTTTAGAATCAATTAATTCTTACTTGGCTATAAAAACACTCGTTAGTTTAGCTACCGGTATTATTGTGTCTGTTTACTTGTGGGTTCTAAATGTCGACTACTTTATATTATGGGGTGTTTTAGCATTTATGTTTAATTACATTCCGAATATTGGGTCAATTATTGCGGCTGTGCCTGCCGTGTTACTTGCCTTAATAACTCAAGGTCCTCTAATTGCCGGTATGGTAGCGGCGGGTTACTTAACAATAAACACGGTAATGGGAAACATTGTAGAGCCTAAATTTTTAGGTAAAGGGCTTGGCCTATCAACCCTTGTTGTATTTTTATCTTTAATATTTTGGGGGTGGCTACTTGGTACAGTGGGTATGCTTTTATCTGTTCCATTAACAATGATTGTTAAAATAGGCCTTGAAACAAGCATAGAAGGTAAATGGGTTGCTACATTATTAGGCAGTGGTGAAGATAGCGCGATGCGTTAACCTTCAGCATTTATAGCCAATATAACCCATTTGAATTGCTATATAGCACTTAATGCGCCATCAACAGCGTTAAGTGCTCCCTCTAAATAACCAGCTTCTTTTTTTGCGAATTCACTTCCTACTAAGTGAATATTTAAATCTCTTAGCTCACTTGTTAGTTCACCTAAATGGAAATCAGGGTGTTGTGAGGGTTGTGTTTTATCGTCGTTATTGGCAACAAATTCATCCTCAGCCCAATCTTTTATAAAACAATGTGTGGGGTTTCTAGCGGCTTCGCCGTAAAAATAGACTAGCTGGTTAATACAAGCTTCTATTAATTGTGCTTTGGTAACTTTACTGCGAGTGGCGTATGGCACGCTGATAAAGCCAAATAAGGCAGCATGCTTATTGTGTTCTGCACTTGCATCATGTATTTCAACCATGGGGCCGACTCGGCTAAAGCATTGCCCAGATAGATTACGTTCTCGCCAAAAGGCGTAATCGAATGTGGCCACAAATTTAGCCTGTCCTGCCATCCAAGTGGGCGTTGTAGTCAAACGATTTATAAGCCTCTCACTTGCCCAAAAATTAGGTGTTAGATGTTGGGTTAACATTCGTGGAGGCAGGGCAGTGAGCACTGTTTTTGTTTCAAACTGCTGTATTTTACCATTGTTATTGACTGTTAACTGCCAGTTATCATCACTTTTTTTGAGTTCTGTTACGCAATGATTTAACAATATATGCTTTGAAGGTAGCTGTTTATAAAGTGCCTTGATTAAGGTACTCATGCCATGTTTTAGCCTAAACAATTGCATTTCGCCAGCGCCAGCTATTTGTTGAACTGCTTGATTAGGCGCTTGGTATAACACATCACCATGATTATATTGCTCAAATATCGATAGGTTGAGCGATTTGACCAATGATTGAATTTTTGGCTGATGAGGAAAAATCCATGTCGGACCCAGATCAAACCCAATATTTTGATTTTTTATTGAATTTTCACAATAAATACGCCCACCTAAAAATGGTTTGGCTTCTAATAATAAAAACGCAATATTACGTTTATGCAACTGTGTTGCAGCATAAAGCCCTGCAAGTCCGCCACCAATGATTATTATAGGCTTGGTCATTAGTTACCTTTTTGAGTTTAACAATCTACTAGTAGGTAGTTTGTTTTGTGTGCGCACTATTGTCAAGTGAGTATGCGAGCTAGTCGTGTTATTTACACGTGCTTTAAAAAGGTTGTTTTAAGGATTCTGTAAACTGATTTACTAACTGAATTTCACAGCGCTTATAGCTGATAGCGGCTGCTTTTGCATTAGGAAGTTTTAATATGTAGCGCCACTGACAGGCGCTTTCAATGTACTTCTCGTTATTTTTTATACTGCGCATAAATAACTGCAGCACTTGGGTATTACCCGTTGCTTCTTCAGATTGGACTAGTTCGTACTTACGTTTTTGTATCCAAGTCCCTTGCTCTTGTTTGGCTTTATCGAGCTGGGTGTCAAGGCATTGTATGTAACGCTTAGATTCATTCATAGTTGACTTCTCAACCAATTGGCACACAGCATTAGAATAAGCACTGCCACTTATTATAAGGAGAAAAAACGAAAACAAGTTTGCATACGTGTTATTTTTTATCATGGTAATTAAACTCTAATATAAATTGTGCGCCGCCTAGCTTGTCGGCTTCAGTGATTGTCAGTGTGCCGTGGTAAGATGTAACCAAGTCCGAGACAATGGCCATGCCAACACCATGCCCACTTTGGTATGTATCTAAGCGTGTACCGCGTTTAAGTAATGATTCGCGCTTATCTTCTGGCACACCCGGGCCATCATCACTTATACCTATACATAATGTTTTACTTTGCACCACTTGTACCGTTACTTGAGAACGACACGCTTTACAGGCGTTATCAATTAAGTTGCCTAGTAACTCCATTAAATCGGTTTGGTCACCTAAAAAGTAGTCTTTATCGGAAACTATACAATCAAAAATAATATCTTTGTCGCGATAAACTTTAGCCATTGCACTTAGTATTGAGTCGATAACTGGTTTTATAGGCGTTTGTTTTTTCCACGTATCTGATGCGCCAGTAGCTGCACGCTTTAATTGGTGTTCGATCATCACATTTATACGGTCTAACTGTTCTTGTGCGTCAGCATCATTTGCAAGCGGGCTTGATTTAAGAACAGCTAGTGGGGTTTTAAGTGCGTGCGCTAAATCGCTGAGCGATGCTCTGTAGCGTTCTTTTTGTCGTTGCTGAGATTCAAGTAACAAGTTTAAGTCGGCTTTTATGGTTTGTAGTTCAATTGGATAAAGGCCTTTAATTTCTTGTATATCACCAGATTCAATGGCTTTTATTTCTTTATCTAAGCGCTGAAGTGGGCGAGCGCTCCAAATAAAACCGATAGCCATTAAAATTGTTATGGCAATACCCATAACAAACATCCACTCAACAAGTGTTTGTTTAAACCCATCCATTAAGCGAAGTAGAGCGTCGTTACGTTTTACTAAAATGAACCGAGCCTGCTCGGACTGATCAATATTATTTAATATTACGGTTAAACTAAGCTGCCAATAAACCGTATTTTTGTATTCTACGCGCCTAAAATCAGCAGCACCGGCTTTGGTTTCTATTTGTTGAGGTACAAAGTCGACATTCACCGCCGACTCCGAATGCCAAATTGGCTCTTCGTCTCGGTAAATCATTGCGTATGTGTCAGAGTTTAATCTGTTAAGCTCAGGCGCCAAAATAGTGCTTGGCATAATTATGCCATGTTCAGTGAAGTCTACCTCAGATATGAGAGAATAGAGTTGAGCTTCTAGCGTTTTTTCTGTGGCATCGACCAAAGAGGCATAATAGGCTTTGCCAATTGAGTAAAACAAAATAGGCAGTGCCACCAATAAAACAAAGACAAGGATAAATCCTTGCCTTATTTTTAGTGATACTTGCGGTCCTACCACTGACTTTTTAGCCTGTAACCACGGCCACGTAACGTTTCAACTGGGTTGAGGGTGCCTTCTGGGTCTAACTTTTTACGTAGGCGTAAAACAAACACTTCAATTACATTCGAATCAAGGTCGAAATCCTGATCGTAAATATGCTCAGTGAGTTCTGACTTAGAAATAACCTTTTGTGGGTTTACCATTAAGTATTCAAGTACTTTATACTCATAAGCCGTTAGGCTTAACTCTTTGTCGTTAACCCAAACTTGTTGCGAACGGGTGTGTATTTTTATAGGTCCTGCTGTCATTTCAGGGTTAGCTTTACCTGCACTGCGGCGAATAAGTGCGTTACAACGCGCTGCTAATTCTTCAACATGAAATGGCTTTGTTAAATAGTCGTCTGCACCGGCATCTAGCCCTTCAACTTTATCTTGCCAGCGATCACGGGCTGTTAAAATTAAAATTGGAATTGTCACGCCTTGGGCACGTGCTTTGTTAATTAACTCAATTCCGTCAATTTTAGGTAAACCCAAATCAACCACAGCCATATCCAAAGGGTATTCCGTAATATGAAATAAACCAGCTTCACCATCGTGACATAAATCCACGCTGTAGCGTTCTTTCTCTAATGCATTTCGTAGGTTGTCTGCTAAATGTAGATCGTCTTCAATAACTAAAATTCGCATTTTTTAATCCTTTTTCACTTCGCCGGTTTTTTTATTAATATGTAAATCAACGACGTGGCCGTCAGATTTGAGTATTCGTACGGTATAAAACTCTGGTTTTTCAGTTATCTTTAGCGTTTTACCGCCAATGCTTTGTTTTGCAAGTATTACCGCTTTCTTTTTATCCACCGGTTGATTAACCTTTTTAGTGGGCGTAGCCGAAGCTTGGCTGTTGCTAGCAAAGCTAACACAAGCAATAAAAATGAGGCTTAACAATACGCGCATAACAGAAACTCCTAGACCAGATAACCTTAGTTTAATTAACTAAGTTACTAAAATTCAAGTAAAAACGTTAAATCCGTAATTACATTAGTAATTTTAATTAAAAACGTGTGAACAAATCCTGAATTACAGGTTGGCTTGTAACAACACGCTGTTATTTATACTGGAAACACTTTTTTGAATGGTTTAACAATTGTATTTACGTATACGCCACCTGAAACGTAAGGATCATCAGTTGCCCATTCACGCGCAGCTTCTAGCGAATCAAACTCTGCAATAATAACTGAGCCAGTAAAACCGGCATCTTGAGGGTCTTCATTATCAACCGCAGGGAAAGGGCCGGCGGTAAGTAGCCTGTTTTGTGCATCAAGCTCTTTTAAGCGTTCTAAGTGCGCTGGACGTGCAGCTTTTCGTAATTCAAGGCTGTTTTCAACGTCTGTTGAGTAAATCATGTACAACATAATAGATTCTCACTTAAGTTGTTAAATTTAATTATGCAAATAGTACCACAGAGCTCAAATTTGGCTAACTAAAAGCGTATACACTTAGGTTTACAGTTGGATTTTATTTTTAACGCTAATTGCTTGAAAACCGCTGTATAACACTGGTAGAGTCGCTCAGATACTCAAAATAATAAAAAGGTTTTATACATGAGCGATAATAGAGAGCGATTTAGCTCCCGTCTCGGATTTATACTGGCTGCAGCTGGTTCTGCTGTTGGTATTGGTAATTTAGTGGGTTTTCCCGTTTCTGCGACTAAAAATGGTGGCGGCGCATTTTTATTAATTTATGCTCTATTTGTCGTGTTTATTTGTTTACCCGTGATGATGGCAGAAATGGCCATGGGCCGAAATGCTCAAAAAGATCCGCTCGGTTCATACAAACTTTTAGCAAATAACGATAAAAAATGGAAGATTGCAGGCTTTTTAGCCGTATTAACTCCATTTATGATTGCCGTTTTTTACATGGTAATTACAGTTTGGATTTTTGGATACCTAATACAAGCAGGTATGGGTAACTTAGATGCATTAGCTGACCCAAGCCACTTTGGCACGTTTATAAATAGCTACACAGTATTCGCTTATATGGCAGTAGTGGTGGTTATTGTTAACCTCATTCTACTCGGCGGTGTAAAACAGGGTATAGAAAAAGCGGCTAAAGTATTAATGCCAGCATTGTTGGTGATGCTGTTGGCTTTGGTAGCGTATGTTTTAACGCTAGATAACGCATTGGCAGGTGTTGAGTATTACGTTATTCCTGACTTTTCAAAAATGAGTGCAAGCGTACTCAATGGCGCATTGAGCCAAGCGTTTTTCTCGTTATCGCTAGGTATGGGTATTTTAATGACTTATGCGTCTTATATCTCGAAGAAAGACGATATTGTAAGCAGTGCAAAAATGGTGGCAATAACAGACTCATTGGTTGCGTTTGTTGCAGGCCTTATGGTTTTACCCGCTATATTTAGTTTTGACCCAAACACAAATCCAGAATCGTTATCAGACTCGTCGGTATCAATGATTTTTGTTTTCCTACCTAAGATATTATTAGCATTACAAAACGATATTGGCTATGTAGGGGCATCGGCTGTAGCGTTTGCATTCTTTTTGTTAGTATTTTTTGCAGCAATCACTTCATTGGTTTCTATTGTAGAGGTGCCTACTGCATCATTAAGTGATCGTAAAGGTATCAGCCGTAAGAAGGCATTGGGTATACTAACGCTTAGCACAGGCGTGTTAACGATTATATGCACAATGTCGTTTGGTATGGTTGATAGTTTAACGTCGTTTACCAGCTATGGCGGTGCCAGTAAGAGCTTTTTTGATATTGTAATTGATGTATTTTACGACACTATATTACCTTTAAATGGCCTAATGGTGTGTTTGTTTGTAATGTATCGCTGGAAAAAGGCGCGTTTAACACAGGAACTAAGCCAAGGTTCACCTAGCTACGAAGGCAGCATGATGGAGAAATACGTTAATTTTTCTCTTTCAACGTTTATTCCGTTCATTTTAGCCGTGATATTTATAAACACGGTTGCTACCAAGTTCTTTGGTTTAAAGTTATTTGGCTTTTAAAATGTAAAGTATAAAAAAGCCGCGCTTGTCGCGGCTTTTTTTTGCCTAACATTTAGCTTAAAGCACCTGAGTCTAAATAACTCCCAACACCTAGAGTAAACATCCAAATTCCCCACAAGCTATGCTCAATAACACACACAAACGTTGAGCGGCTTTGTGCATAAGTATACGAAAATAACAATCCACCTAAAAAAGCTAAGCCTACTGCAATCAAGTTAGCATAAACAATATGTGCTAATGCAAACACGGTGGCACTGACAATTATACGCATACTTTTTTTAGGCATAATGTGTTTATAACGATGAAAAAAATAGGTTCTGAAAATAAGCTCTTGAGGAATAACCGATAATACAGGGTATAGCAGTAATAAAAGTAGCCAATCATTAAAAGAGTTACGAGGCAGGGAAAACCAGTTTTCTTGATGGATGATCCCGTAAAACATACCAGAGAAAACGGCGCCTAATAAAAAGAAACTAAACAGACGATTTTTTACAGCAGAAAACTGTCCAAGGCTGGTAAGCCTGAAGCGTTTAAAGTGCGGGTCGCTTAACAAAAGCATGCAACATACGCTCATTAATATTATAAGCGCAGGGAAAAGCCAATTTGCTAAATGGCTGCGTAAGCTAAAGCCTACTAGCGGTAAAAAAATAAATATGAGGGTAAATTCAAACCAGCGGTATTGATTAGCGTTCAAGGTCGTCTCAGGCTGTTTTTTTATAAACTAACAAGCTAAGACGACATTTTTATGACGAAAACTAGTTTACAGCTTCGTCATCATCAGGGAGGTATTTATAAAGGGCAATAATTGTGGCAAAAATGCTTACAAATGTAATAGCCATCAAGCCAAAGACTTTAAAGTTTACCCAAAAGTCGAGTGAAAAGTTATACGCTATGTATATGTTAAGTGCTGCAATACCGGCGGTAATAGCTACCCACATTAAGTTTAATTTATCCCATAATGGCTCTGGCACGGTTATTTTTTTATCTGTGTCATTTGCGTTTTCTAAAATAGCGGTTAGTGCCTTTTTTACTAAGTTTTTATTGAGTATGTAACGACTCACAAGCAGCATAATGCTGAAACCCGCGTATATAATAGTGGCTTTCCACTTTACAAATTGCTCATCATGAAACACAAGCGTTAAGGTGCCAAACACTGCGGCAATAGAAAAGAAGATCCACTGGCGGGTCGGTACTTTCCCATGTTTGTAATAGCTAAATATGACTTGAATAAGCGATGTTGCAATTAATAAAGCCGTTGCCCAGTAAATATCTACAAGCTTAAACACTGCAAAAAACAGTATAAGTGGAATGTATTCAATTAATGCGTGCATATACTACCTAAATTATACAAAAATAAATTACAGCGTTTTTACCACATAACACTTGGTAACTACAAGGTTGACTTAAAGCCCTGTAAGCCTTAGCCTGCGTGGCTTTATTTATTCATCATTATATTCCCACGCTAAACGCATTCATTGTTTACGTGTATTTAGGAGCCTTATATGAACAAAACTCAACTTGTTGCCGAAATGGCAAAACACAGTGAACTTACTAAAAAAGATTCACAAGCCGCTCTTACAAGTATTCAAAAAGTGATTACTAAATCGTTATCTGAAGGTGATCAGGTGCAAATTAATGGATTTGGTACGTTTGCACTTAGCTATTATCCGGCACGCACTGGGCGCAATCCACAAACGGGTGAGACAATCGAAATAGAAGGGGCTAACAAGGCCGTTTTTAAACCAGCTAAAGCACTTAAAGATCGCCTTTAATACTTCACTTCTACTTACCTTTTTATTTGTACTATCTAGAACAACGCTCTTTTAACGCCATGTAGATTATTCATTAATTATAAATAATTTACATGGCGTTACACCCTAAATTAAAATTTAGTATATTTTTCAATTATTTAAATTTGGCATCCGTCCTGCTTATTGTTTAATGAGTTAAACACTTAATTAATTTATAAGGAGAGCCAAATGAATACATTACAATCGCGTACGCCCCTAAAAGGTAAAAAAATTGCCATTTTAGCCACTGACGGTTTTGAACAAAGTGAATTGTTTTCTCCTCGTGATGCATTATTAAATGCGGGTGCAGAAATAGAGATAGTCTCTATCAAAGAAGGTCAGATTACTGGGTGGAATGAAGATAAATGGGGCGAAAAAGTATCAGTAGATAAACTCGTCACCAATACAAACTCAGCTGATTACGATGCATTAATGTTACCCGGTGGGTTATTTAATCCAGACAGCCTTCGTCAAGACAAACACGCAAAAGCCTTTATAGACGGCTTTTTTGGTGCAGAAAAAAACAAACCAGTTGCTGCAATTTGCCATGCACCATGGTTGTTGGCAGAAATTAACAAGTTACGTGACCGCACAATTACTTCTTTCCCAAGTATTAAAAGCGATTTAATGAATGCAGGCGCAAACTGGGTAAATGAAGAAGTGTGTGTAGACAGAGGTTTAGTAACCAGCCGCAGCCCAGAAGATTTAGATGCTTTTAACGCTAAATTTATTGAAGAAGTGCTAGAAGGGAAGCATAAAGCACACTAAATTTTAATAATGAAAAAGGGCATTTAAATGCCCTTTTTACGTGTTTAAATCTAAGTTTACTTAAAGCTCTGTAGCGGCTTTCATGTTGCTAACAAACGTTTTTAGTTGTGCTGTCATTGCATCTAAATCATCAAGATTGGCTTCAATAATCTTTACCACCGCAGAGCCTGAAATTGCCCCGGCTGCACCTGCATTTAATGCTGATTTCACATCGTCTGGCGTTGAAATACCAAAGCCTAGTAGAGCAGGGGCTGCATGGTACTCTTTTAATTTATTTACAATATTACCAGCGGGCATTTGTGCTTTGGTATCAGTACCTGTTACGCCTGCACGTGAAAGCAAATAAGTATAACCGCGTCCATATGAGGCACACTGGCGAAGAGTGTCGTCATCTGCATTAGGTGTTGCAATAAATATTGGGTCAACCCCATTATCCATTGCAGCCTTTCTAAACATTTTAGACTCATGCAAAGGAACATCCGCTACCAAAATAGAGTCCACCCCTACGGCTTTTGCATCTTTGTAAAACGCTTCTAAGCCACGTTTAAACACTAAGTTTGAATATAACAATAAACCAATTGGAATATCTGCATTGTATTCACGAATTTCTTTAATTATGTCAAAGCAATCTTGGGTGTTAATATTCACATCAAGCGCACGAATATTAGCGGCTTGGATAACAGGGCCATCGGCTATTGGATCTGAAAAGGGGATACCCAGCTCTAGTCCGTCAGCACCACCATCAATTAAGCTTTTAATGATAGCAATACTCTGCTCTTTACCTGGATCGCCAATAGTCACAAAGGGAACAAACGCACCTTGTTTTTTCTCATTAAGTGCACTAAACATGGCGCCATAACGGTCCGTCTTAACTTGGCTCATAGCTGGCCTCCTTCAGATAATACTTTGTGTACATGTGCTAAATCTTTATCGCCACGGCCACTTAAATTAATTACGATTACACTGTCTTGCGTCTGCTCTTCTGCATATTTTAGCGCGTAGGCTAAAGCATGGCTTGACTCCAGAGCCGGAATAATACCTTCGTTTTTAGCTAATGACTGAAATGCATCAAGTGCCTCAGTGTCACTGATACCTACATATTGTGCACGGCCAGTTTCATGTAAAAATGCATGCTGTGGGCCTACCGCAGGGTAATCTAGACCCGCTGATACAGAGTATGACTCTTCAATTTGGCCATCATCGTTTTGCATAATGTAAGTGTAAGTACCGTGTAGTATACCTTTAGTACCCTTACAAATAGTGGCACCGTGTTCATGGGTGTCTAAGCCTTTACCCGCTGGCTCTACACCAATTAGTTTTACGCTAGGCTCGTCAATAAAATCGGTAAACATACCTATAGCATTTGACCCACCACCCACGCAGGCAATAACAGCGTCTGGTAAGCGTCCTTCAGCTTCAAGCACTTGTTGCTTGGCTTCTTCACCAATTACTTTTTGGTATTCGCGAACAATTGTTGGGAATGGGTGAGGGCCCGCCGCAGTTCCTAGTAAGTAGTGCGCTTCTTGGTAGTTAGCTGACCAGTCACGTAGCGCTTCGTTTACGGCATCTTTTAATGTGCCAGAACCCGCTGTAACAGGAATGACTTCTGCGCCCATTAATTTCATTCTAAATACATTAGGTTGTTGGCGTTCAACGTCTTTCGCGCCCATGTATATACGGCATTTTAAACCTAAAAGTGCGCATGCTAAAGCTGTAGCGACACCATGCTGACCTGCGCCGGTTTCAGCAATTACTTCTTTTTTACCCATACGTTTTGTTAATAACGCTTGGCCAAGCACCTGGTTTGTTTTGTGTGCACCACCATGAAGTAGATCTTCACGCTTTAAGTAAAGTTTAACCTTTGGGTTTTTAACTAAATTACGCGTTAAAGTAAGAGGCGTAGGGCGACCCGCATACTCGTTTAATAATTTGCTAAGTTCTGCCTGAAACTCAGGATCTTTTTGCGCTTTGTTAAATTCGTTTTCTAACTGCTTAAGTGCAGGGACAAGCAACTCGGGTACAAACATACCGCCAAACTCGCCAAAATAAGCTGGATTTTGCATTTTAACCTCAATAATTTCTGATACTTGTAAAAGCATGATGTAATTTGTTTGGGCACTTTTTGCCCGGAGCATCTTCAACCCCAGAATTTAAGTCAAGGCCTAAGGCACCTTGATAAAGCGCATCTTTAATATTGTCTGGATTTAAGCCACCAGCTAGCATAAACGGTGTTGTTGCATCGCGAAGAAGCGACCAATCAAATACTTTTCCTGTTCCACCAGCTTGTTTATCACTGTGAGTGTCGTACAAGTGGCGGTCAACTCCATTTACAGGAGTAGGTAGCTCATCTTTAATTGCTTGTGCTTTCCAAATTTCGCAATTGCTAGGTAATTGTGTACGCAACGCTTTAATGTAATCGTCACTTTCTTGGCCATGTAATTGAACTGCCGCTAATTTTAACACACTTGCGGCGTGAGCAACTTTCTCTGTTGACTCATTAACAAAAACACCCACAAACTTGAGGGGGGCTGATTGCGTTATGGCTTGGGCGCAATCTAAATCAACACAACGTGGAGACTTAGAATGAAAAATTAAACCGCCATATATAGCGCCCGCATTATACGCAGCTTGCGCATCTTGGCTGCGAGTAAGTCCACATACTTTATTTTCCCCAAAAATAACCCGGCGACATGCTTGTTCTAAATCAGCTTCGGCCATCAGTGAGCTACCAATTAAAAAGCCATCGCACAGCGGTGCTAAGCGTTTAACGTCTTGATGGGTATAGATACCTGACTCAGAAATAACGACTTTATCTTCAGGGATTAATTTACGTAGTTTTTCAGTAGTAGCTAAATCGGTACTCAAGTCACGTAAATCACGGTTATTAATACCAATAATTTTAGCATTTAGGTCAAGTGCTCTGTGTACTTCCTCTTCGTTACTTACCTCGGTTAGCACCGCCATATTAAGTGAATCAGCGACCTTATGCAGTGCTGTGTATTCTTCATCATTAAGTACCGAAAGCATAAGTAAGATAGCATCGCCACCATAAATACGAGCCATATAAACCTGATACTCATCTATGAAAAAGTCTTTACAAATAAGTGGCTGATCAACTTGGCTACGTACAAACTCTAGGTAGTCAAAGCTACCTTGAAAGTATTTAGTATCGGTGAGTACGCTCATGCAGCTTGCATATTTTTTGTAAGCTGCAGTGATTTCAGTTAAATCAAAAGGTTCTCTTATTAACCCCTTAGAAGGGGACGCTTTTTTACATTCTAAAATAAATTGCGTACCGGGTGCCGCTAATGCTTTATAAAAATCACGGCTGGTTGGCACCGCTTGATCTTTAAAACTTTCAAGCGGACGAGCGGCTTTTCGTTCAATTAATTCTTGCTTTTTATCAGCAACAATTTTGTCTAATACATTAGCCATGACTTACCTCAATAATTGCATTTAATGTGTCCATGGCTTTGCCTGAACTTAAAAGTGAGTGTACTTGTTGCGCGCCATCTTTAAGTGAATCGGCTTTACCTGTTAGATATAAAAGAGCAGCAACATTTACCACAATAGCGGCGTTGTGCGCATCAGTGCCTTTTCCTTGTAAAATAGCAACGCTTGCATCTGCGTTATATTGTGGGCCTTCACCTGCTAGTTGTTCAAGTGAATAGTTTGCAAGGCCAAAATCGCTTGGGTTGAGCGTGTACTGGCTTATTTCACCATTATTAAGCTCAACTACGTTGGTTGGGCCATGAAGGGCAATTTCGTCAGTGCCAGAACCGTGTACGATCATTGCGCGTTGTGTGCCTAATGTTTTAAGCGTTTGCGCCATAGGCATACATAGGGACTCGTCGTAGACCCCCAATAATTGCACATCAGGTGCCGCAGGGTTAGCAAGGGGGCCTAAAATATTAAAAATAGTTCGTGTTTTAAGTGCAGTACGCACGCCCATCGCATGGCGCACACCGCTGTGGTAATGAGGTGCAAACAAAAATGTAAAGTGTGTTTGCTCAAGGCATTTTGCTGCTTGTTCTGGGCTCATATCTATATTAATACCAAGCGCTTTGAGTAAGTCGGCAGAGCCTGAGTTACTCGACACACTGCGGTTGCCGTGTTTTACCATGTTAATACCCGCGGCAGCTGCGACAATAGCGGCTGTAGTACTGATATTAATAGTATTTGACCCATCGCCACCGGTGCCACAACTATCTGCAAGTTGTGAGCACGTAGTATTAAAAGCCACTGCATTTTCACGCATAGATGCCGCAGCTCCCGCTATTTCATCACTCACTTCACCTTTCATTTTAAGACTAATAAGCAAAGCTGTTAGCTCTATATCGCTCATGTTACCTTGCATAATTTCATTAAATAGCGCTTTTGATTGGCTATAACTGAGTGATTGCTTAATCGTAAGTTGCTCAATTGCGTGTTGAACATTAAGTACGTTGGTTAAATGTGTACTCATAACGTCCTCTTAATTATTATTTGTTAGGTAAGCAACACTTTGTTGCAGCAACATAGCCCCGTTGGGCGTTAGTATTGATTCAGGGTGAAACTGATAACCCAGAGCACCGTCATCATGGTGATAAATAGCCATAGGAATATCTTGGTATTGTGCTATTACCTCTATGCTATCAGGTACTTGCGTAGCCATTAATGAGTGGTAACGTGCCACCGGCATTGTATCGCCCATATTTTTAAACACAGGGTGTGTGCTTAGATCAATAATTGATGACTTACCATGTACGGTTTCACCCGCATGTCCGATTACCCCGCCATAACTTTGTGTTAACGCTTGTTGACCTAAACAAATACCCAGCATAGGGAAATGGCCTTTACACAGCGCAATAAGATCCATAAGGCAACCAGCATCGCTTGGTGTGCCTGGGCCTGGTGAAAGTACAAGTAATACTTGGCCTTGCTCTTGGCGCATTTTATTAAAAATAGTATCGGCGCTTATGTTATTTCTATACACAACAAGCTCACCACCGAGCATAGTTAGTTCGTCTACCAAGTTGTAACTAAACGAGTCAAAGTTATCTAAAAAGTAAATTTTGATTGGCTGTGATGCACTCATGTTATACCGCCTCGAAAGTTGATTTTATGGCGGTAATAACCGCTTGAGCTTTAGCGCGAGTTTCGTTAGCTTCAGATTGCGGGTCTGAGTCAAATACAACCCCGGCACCGGCTTGCACATAAGCCATGTTGTTTTTAACAAAGGCAGAGCGAATAACAATACAGCTGTCCATTGCGCCATCACCGGTTAAATAACCTACTGCGCCACCGTAACTGCCACGTCGTTTTCCTTCTGTTTGGCGAACTAATTCTGCAGCGCGAACTTTAGGTGCGCCTACTAAGGTACCCATGTTCATGCATGCTTGGTAAGCGTGAAGTGCATCAAGTTCTGGTTTTAACGTACCAACAACACGTGAAACTAAATGCATAACTTGCGAATAACGGTCTACTTTCAATAGCTCTTTGGCATGACGTGTACCTGCAACACTAATGCGAGCCACATCGTTACGGGCTAAGTCAACAAGCATTAGGTGTTCTGCACGTTCTTTTTGATCGTTTCTAAGTTCAAGCTCAATACGGCTATCTAAATCGGGATTTATTTGCCCATTAGCAAATTTACCACGAGGGCGCGTTCCTGCAATTGGGTACACTTCTACCTGCTGGTTATTAATATCGTATTTAAGGGCCGATTCGGGTGATGCGCCAAATAAAGCAAAGTCTTCATCGCGCATATAAAACATATAAGGGCTTGGGTTTTGTTGTTTTAATTGGCTATACGCATGTAAAGCATTAGGGCAAGGCAGCGAGAAAGTACGAGAAGGAACAACCTGAAAAATATCACCGTCTACAATGTTCTTTTTAAGTTTTACAACCTGCTGACAGTAGGTGCTGTCGCTTATGTCTACGCTCACCTCACATTCGCCTTTGTTTAATGGGGCGCTGTATTGGGCTGCGTTATCGCAAAGGCTATTTAACTGCTCTAGCTGTTTGCCTACTTCAAAGCAGTTTGCGTGTACGTCAGGGCCGTTAAACACGTTACCGATAAGTTCGGTGGTCTGTTTTTGGTGGTCTATTACAACTAATGTCTCAGCTAAATAAAATACATAATCAGGACAGCTGTTCTCGCCATCGGGAACGTCACTTAGCTGTTCAAAGTTTGCAACCATGTCGTAGGCAAATACACCGCCTAAAAATAGAGAGAAAGGGTTGTCGGTGGTGCTTTTGATTGAGTTAATACAGGTTCGTAGGGCACTAAATGCATTATCGGCCACTAGTTTACTGGCTTCGTCAATGTCGTTACTTGTACTCAAGTAATTTAGGGTTAGGCTTGTATCGTTTAATTCTGCGTTACAGTTTTTAACATGAGCTTGTAAGTAACTTAACAGCTGTTGGCCATTGTTTGACTGAGCTGTAATCGTGACTTTTTTGCCTTGGCAAACAATGCGCAATGCGCAATCGACTAAAATTAAACTTTTTACACTGTCTTTAGAATCAATTTCAGCCGATTCAAGTAGCAGTGAGTTAGGTTTATCAAGTGCTGCGTAGAGCGCAAGTGGACTACTGATGTAGTCGCGTGTTTGCGTAATACTCGTTACTTCACCCGGTGTAGTTGTTATATGACTAAAAATCAAACCTCATTCCCTCAAAAAATTAAACCCCGCAATGCTGTGCAATGCGGGGTTTGAATAACGATATCTAAATTACAAACAGATCATTACCGTCCCGCTATACCAGGCGCCACCACCAATGATGTGTAAGAGTAATACCGTTATTCATGTTTTCTGCCTCAAATTTATTATGTATTTATTAAAATTTAGTTATAAAAAAACCCGCATATTTGCGGGTTTTGAAATTTTGTCAGACACGACAATTCATCACCCGATAATTACGAGTGCCACCACCAAATTGTGTTTAGGTTTGAGTTGTTCATTGTTTTTAATTCTTTATGTGTCTTAAAGTGGCTACAGTAAAACGTATCTAGTGCTTTTGTGTCAAGTGTTTATTTAAAACAATTTAATGAAAAAACTTGTTATACTTGCATAAATACCTTCAAACCTTAATTTTAAGCAGTTTTCTTTTGATAAAATATGATTTACATAGCCACACAACACATTCAGACGGACATTTAACGGTTGAAGAATTATTAAACCGTGCAGTAGATAAAAATATTGATGTGTTTGCTATTACCGATCATGACACTGTGGCAGCTATTAAACCGGCTCAATCATTTATTAAGTCTGAGAATCTTCCGCTGTCATTAATTACAGGCACAGAAATATCGACAAAGTGGGAAAGCTTTGAGATCCACATTGTCGGGTTAAACATAAATATTGATAACGAAGAGCTCGATTCCTTATTAACTGCACAGCAGCAAAAGCGAGAGGAACGGGCTACACAAATAGGCTTTCGCCTTGAAAAAAATGGCTTTGAAGGCATTTACGACCAAGCTAAAGAACTTGCTGTAAATGGACAAATTACACGTGCCCATTTTGCACGTGCATTAATGCAGCGTGGAGTCGCTAAAAATTTCCCTGGAGTATTTAAAAAGTATCTAGGGCGAGGTAAAACGGGGTACGTACCGAGCTGTTGGTGTGATATGCAAACCGCTATTAAAGCAATACATGCAGCAGGAGGGGTTGCAGTGCTTGCCCATCCAAGTAGCTACAGAATGTCTAATAAGTGGTTGCGTAAACTGTTAGTTGAATTTAAAAATGCAGGGGGAGATGCAATGGAAGTAGCGCAACCTCAGCAAGCACCTAGTGAACGTCAATTTTTAGGTGAACTCAGCCGAGAGTACGAATTATTATGTTCACAAGGCTCAGATTTTCATTTTCCGACAAGCTATTTAGAGCTTGGTAAAAATTTATACTTACCTAAAGATTGCCAAGGTGTTTGGCAAGTTTGGGAAGGACAAGAAGGGGCATTAACATGAGTCAATTATTTCATATTCATCCAGATAACCCACAAGCAAGATTAATAACTCAAGCTGTTGATATAATAAAACAAGGTGGGGTTGTTGTTTACCCTACCGACTCTGGCTATGCAATTGGCTGTAATATTGGCAATAAGCAAGCCAAAGAGCGTATAGAGCGTATTCGTGGCATTGATAAAAACGACAATTTTACACTTGTATGTCGTGATTTATCAGAGTTATCTACTTATGCACGCGTTGATAATCAATTATTCCGACTGATTAAAAATAATACGCCGGGACCTTATACCTTTATTTTTAAAGGCACAAAGGAAGTACCTAAGCGTTTATTAAACGATAAGAAAAAAACGATTGGCATACGTGTTATTGAGCACCCGATTGCATGTGCACTGTTAGCCGAGTTGGGCGAGCCACTCATGTCATGTTCGCTTATCTTACCCGGACAAGAATTTACAGAGTCGGACCCAGACGAGATTTTAGATAGGCTTGATAAGCACGTAGATCTTATTATTCACGGTGGATACTTACCAGAGCAGGCAACAACCGTTATTGATTTGTCCGAGGACGATGTAAAAATACTGCGTGTTGGCTGTGGTGATGTGAGCCCGTTTGAGTAATTAAACGTGGCTTCAACGACTAAACTTCCACCAGTAATTGATGAGCCAGTGCAGCAAAATCTGCCACTGGCTTTTTTGCATGGAAAGGCCGTTGTTGATAAACCTGAAGACTTATATATTCCACCCGACGCACTTGAAGTTATTTTAGAAACCTTTGAAGGGCCGCTTGATTTACTTCTTTATTTAATAAAAAAACATAAGCTTGACGTACTTGAGCTTTCAATATTTAGTATTACAGAACAATATGTTAGCTATGTTGAAATGATGAGCGAATTTCAATTAGAGCTAGCTGGTGAGTATTTAGTCATGGCGGCATTGTTAGCGCAAATAAAATCACGGCTGCTTCTTCCTGTTCACGAAGAGCTCGAAGAAGAGGAAGACCCTCGTGCTGAACTAATTAAACGCCTACAAGAATACGAGCAGTTTAAAAAAGCAGCTGAAAATTTGGATGATATTCCTCGTGTTGGCCGTGATATTTTTGTTGCCCATGCGGTAATGCCCATTAACGACGATACAAGCAAAAACCTACCCGAATTAGAACTCAAAGATTTAATGCTTGCCTTAAGTGAAGTTATGGCGAGAGCTAAAACCTTTGAGCATCATCAAATAACAGCAGAGGTGTTATCAACCCGCGAACGCATGAGCCAAATATTACAACAGCTTTCCAAAGCAAAGAGTGCAATTGTGTTTAACGAACTTTTTAAAGCATCAGAAGGTCGCAGCGGGGTTGTCGTAAGCTTTATAGCTATACTTGAGCTTATCAAGGAAGGGCTTATTACTTGCCTGCAAGTTAATGAAGAGAGCTTAATATACGTAAGCCTCACTGAATAGCCGCTTCGAGTAAAACTGAAACACTCTCTTTAACCACTAAACTCCCCTATGTAAACCACTTATGTGCATATACGCACACAAGCTGTTTGCACATGCTATTTTACTGTGCACTTCTTTTCTATATCTTGTCGTTATCAAAACACAGGATATTAATTATGTTTAAAAACACCCCACTCTCATATGGGTTAGTTGCCATTATATTGCATTGGTTGATGGCGTTTACCGTTATTGGCTTATTTGGTTTGGGTTTATACATGGTTGAACTTACCTACTATGACAGTTGGTACAAAGGTTCTCTTGATTTACATAAAAGCATTGGAATTACGCTTGCAGCTATTTTGATTTTTAGAATTTTATGGCGTGTTTTTTCTAAACAGCCAAAACCGCTAGGTACAAATACTAAAGTCAATCAATTAGCACATACTGCCCACATAGCTATGTACATTTTATTAGCTGTGATTGTGGTAGCTGGTTATTTGATCTCAACTGCTGATGGAAGGCCCATTGAAGTTTTTACCCTGTTTAATGTGTCTGCTCTCGACTTTGTTTTTGATGATCAAGCTGATATAGCAGGAAAAGTTCATTACTACGGTGCATGTATATTAATTGGTTTTGTTGTTTTACATGCATTGGGTGCACTAAAGCACCATTTTATAGATAAAGATAAAGATAAAACTTTAACAAGAATGATTACCCCATTGAAGGAAGATTAAAATGAACAAACTATTACTAAATACGGCTGTATCGGCGGCTCTCGTTTTATCAGCATCGGCTGTAAATGCTGCTGAATATGTTATTGATACAAAAGGGGCACATGCTTTTGTGAACTTTAAAATAAAACATTTGGGTTACAGCTGGCTACATGGACGTTTTAATACGTTTGACGGTGAATTCAATTATGATGCAGAAAAACCTAATGCTTCACAAATAATGGTAAATATAGATACAACCAGTCTTGATTCTAACCATGCAGAGCGAGATAAGCACTTACGTGGTAAAGATTTTTTAAATGTTGATAAATACCCAACGGCTACATTTAAAAGTACTAACATTACATTTAACAACGATGATTCAGGCAAAGTAACTGGTGACTTTACATTACATGGTGTGACAAAAAGTATTACCTTTGAAATAGATAAAATAGGTGAAGGTCAAGACCCATGGGGTGGTTACCGTGTTGGATTTGAAGGCGAAACAAGCCTTAAATTAAGTGACTATGGCATTAATTATAATTTAGGACCTGCATCGACGCATGTTGATATTGGGTTATTTATTGAAGGTATTCGTAAATAAGCAGGGTTGTAATTATACATCTAACTTTGAAAGCGCCACATTATGTGGCGCTTTTTTTGTTAATTCATTCTTGCTTTTAGCAATGGCTTTAAATGCTCGGGCAACCACTTTGATAAGGAATTTATGTATGCATCAGTTTGTTTGATTACTTTAAGGTGTTTGTTTAGCAAAGCAATATTTTTAATCCCTTGCTCGGTTTTAGTGCAACCTATAAAACCATAGCTTAACGCAGGTGCTTCAGTTAATGGTCTTTGGGTTAAGTTGTCCTGAAAGTTCATAGATTTAGCTAAATAAAAATGTTCACTTGGGTAGCCAAGTAAAATATCAATGCGTTTTAAGTTAAGCATATAGGTAAGACTAGCTAAGCTATCTCGGGTAGGGCGAATAACAATGTCAACATCGGGCGTTGAATTAATTATACTATCGATAGCTTCCCCATAAGAGCGACTCAAAGACACGCCTAATGTTAGCTTTTTCTCTTGTAGTAAATCATACAAAGAAACCTCAGCGTCGTTTTTAAGCGATAGCGCATTTGCTAGCTTTTTATGTAGTGCAACAGAGGGAGATAAACCAACAGTAGAGCTTTCTTGTGTAAATACCATTTGTTGCTTTCTGTTTTCGTTTTTATAAAGAGAAAGTACGCACGCGTCATTCGTTTTATCAGAAAGGGTTTGAATTAGCTTACTTGCAGGCACCACAACACGATTGAATTTGATATGAGGTAGTTGGTCTTCGAGTAATTTTATGATTGTTTCGTCGCGGCCTTGGCCCTGATACTTACCATTTAATATATAGTAAGGTGCAAAGTCGTTGGTTAACCAGTTAATTGTTTGAGCATGACAAACTGAAGTTAGAGAGCAACAAAATAAAAGAGTGAAAAGTACACGTAACATTGCAGTAACCAACGAATGTAATTGGATTATTGTTTTAACACTTAAGTATTAAAAAGTAAAATGCCAGCAACAAGGCTGGCATAATATTACGTGTTATAGCGCATGGGATTGCGATATAGCTTTGCTTAGCTAACTTTTAGCCACTTAACAAATTGACGCGCATCGCTAGCTTTTTGAAACAATGCGTTTTTTAAACCTTGTGTATCACTAAAGATAACACGATGTTTATTAACTGAAATAGATTGCACAGGATGTGCTATTTGGATCATAGATCCGTTATATTTATAAGACATAATAAAACTCACTTTATTCTTGTAATTTATTCTGCGCTATTTTTTATAGCAGATTGCAGTCAATAAATTAACGATGTTGTGTTTAGCTTCATTACAGTGTTGACGATCTTTATGACACTTTTACGATGATTGTAAAATTCATCTCGGTATTATTTAAGGGGTACTCGCCGTACAATAACTTAGCTTTCAAATATACGTTGTGCGGGGCTTACTGGATCAGGGTAAATAGGTTAACCGCAGTGGTTTCTTAAAACCAGAGGGGGAATGTAACCTAAATAAATTATGCTCGCAAGTTATTTGTATATTTTTTGTAGTGTAGACTTTATCAACTGGGTTAAATACTTTGAATTACACCAAAAGGGAATCGTATGCATTACATAATAGTGAGCGATATTTACGGAAAAACATCGGCTTTACATGACTTTTGTAAAACATTAAACACCCAGTTCACCCTTGTTGAACCTTACAGTGGGAAAGAGCAAGCTATTGAAAATGAAGAACTTAACTATAAAAACTTTATAAAAGCATGTGGCCACAACGTGTATACGGCAATGCTGCATAAACAATTTGATAGACTCACAGAGCCAACAATTTGCATTGCCTTTAGTGCAGGGGCTAGTGCCGCATGGCGAGCCCAGTTATTAACAAGCAATCCACATCTTAAAAAAGTGGTTGGTTTTTATCCATCACAAATACGAAACTACTTAGATTTAGACGCAAATGTACCCTGTGAGTTTATTTTTCCTTACGATGAGGTGCACTTTGATGTGACTGCTGTTATTAATGAGCTTAATAAAAAACAAAACGTAATTTGCAAACCAACAGATTATTGTCATGGATTTATGAATAAGCGTTCTTTAAATTATAATGAACAGGCTTATCAATACTTTTGTAACTATTTAACTTCAAATGATTTTTAGCATCTTGGTGATAAACGCCTAACTTTAAAATCAATACAGCTCAAAGTGTGTTTATTAATTTTTTAGTCACGTTTGGAAAGTCAGTGCGGTTTTTATACTCTGCATATAAAGAAGTAAAAATACTACTACGTGAGAGTTTATCTAGGTCTTTGATAAACGTTTTAGCACTTGAACGCGCTGTTCTACAGCATAGTTGATAGGCTTTTATTATCTCAGCAAGGTTTTGACCTTGCTGGTGAAGTGCTAAATCGGCTTCAACAAAAAATGCAGCGCCTGTCCAATACACACGTTGCTGTGCACCTTGATTCCACATATCAGCAGAAAGCTCACTTAAGGGCTGCGACTTGGTTTTGCTTTGTAGTCTGCCTCTATTAAACCCAGCATCTAATCGTTGAACAAATTGCGCTTGGGTTATTACACCGCTGTCTCGCATAATTACGTTTTGCATATAACTGGCAAACCCTTCACTTAACCAAAAAGCAGAGTAGGGGAAAAGCGGTAAATATAAATGCGATAGCTCGTGATATAGGGTCCAGTCTTTAGTAAATGCATTTAAACTAGCGTATCTATCAATATGAAGTTCAACCCCATCGGGATTGCTCCGCTTTACTGTTGCCCATGGTACAGGCTCAAATGCAAAATATTGCGGCTTTAAATAAATAGGCAAGGTAGTTTGCTTTAAAGGCCCAAGCGTATTTTCAGTTTTTTTTATACTCTGATCAATCCAAGTAGAGACAACTTGCTGGCCATTTTTAGACAGCGAGTCTATCTCGCGTATATCAACCTCAAGAGCGTAGATGTTTAAAGAGCATAAAAATAGCAACGTCCACAATAACTTCATTAAAACTCCTCTATATTTAAAAACTAATACGAACCGTACACGCTATAAGACCATCCTTTTAACTACATAAGCACACCGTAATTGTTATTTTTTAAACTGATACCAACTATAAAAAGGCAATTAAAGACACGCCTTAATTAACATGGTTTAATCGACCATATACATTGATTTATAGGCTTTAATGATGCAATACCAACATATAAAAATGCCAGAACAAGGGCAACATATAACGGTAGATGAGCAAGGGCAGTGGGTTATTCCTTCAGAGCCTGTTATTGCCTATATTAATGGAGATGGTGTTGGGCAAGATGTTATGCCCGTTATGCGAAATATTGTAGATTGCGCTATCAAACACTGTTACAAAAACAAGCGGAAAATACATTGGATGCAAGTGTTTAATGGTGAGCAAGCAGCCAAGCTTTACGATGGTGATTGGTTTCCACAAGAAACAATACAAGCAGTAAGAGCCTGTAAAATAGCAATAAAAGGGCCATTAACTACGCCTTTGGGTGGAGGGTTCCGCTCTTTAAATGTTGCTTTACGCCAAGAAATGGATTTATTTGTAAATATGCGCACTATCAAAGGGTTTAGTGCTTTGCCTTCTCCTTTAAAAAATCCTTTTTTAACCAACATTACGGTTCTTCGTGATAGCAGCGAAGATGTATATTCAGGTATTGAGTGGCAAGCAGGGAGCATTGAAAGTGAAAAAATGCTCGACTTTTTATGTGAAGAAATGGGGGTAACACGCCTTAGGTTTTCACAAGATTGCGGCATAGGTATAAAAAATATATCCAAAGAAGGCTCTGAGCGATTAACACGTTTCGCTCTTAATTTTGCCCTTGATAACAATCGAGATTCTGTCACTTTTGTTCATAAAGGCAATGTGCTTAAGTTTACAGATGGTGCATTTAAACGTTGGGGCTTTGCACTCGCCAAAAAGGAATTTAATGCTATTGAACACGAAAATGGCCGCTGGCTGAAAATTGAGCGTGCTGGGCAGGCGCCTCTAATAATTAAAGAAGTCATTGCCGATAACATGCTGCAACAATGTTTAATGAACCCTGAGCAGTTTGATGTAGTGGCAACTACGAATCAAAATGGGGACTTTTTAGCCGATATGCTCAGCGCTCAAGTAGGTGGTGTGGGCATTATGCCTGCTGCAAACTTGAATAATGATGTGGCTTTTTTTGAACCTACTCATGGTACATTTGAGCGAATTGCAGGGCAAAACAAAGCGAATCCAAGCAGCAGTATTTTGAGCGCAGTACTCATGCTTAAATTTATGAAATGGGATGAGGCTGCATTAACTATTGAAAATGCTCTAGAAAACACATTAGCAAGTGGGTATGTTACTTTTGATTTAACCCAGCAAGGCATTGATACTTCAAAAACTCATAACTCGACAACCTTAAGCTGCACAGACTTTGCAGATAAAGTTATCGAGCACTTTTAAACACATTCATTATTAAGCTGCTGAGGCAGTTTTAACTGTGTGCACGCATGGGCGATTAGTTAACTGTGCGGCACGATGGTAGATGTCGTGTGCATTTGGTTCATCGCATTGTGTACCACTAAGCGTATCCATTAAAGCAACAACAATGATTGCAGGAACCTGGCAGCAATATTCATCAAGTACCGCTTCAGTTGTTTGCGCATCCACATGACAGTGCGGATGGTTTTGCAGTTGGTAAGCGTTTAATAGTGTTTGTACTTCAAGTACATCGTTTGGTTGATGTTTAGTTTTACGACAAGTACACCCAAACTCATCAACTAATGTCGCCAGTGTTTGGTAAACATCAGTTGTTTGTAATGTTGCTTTAGAACATAACTGCTCTTCAATGAATTGATGTAAGTTAGCGTCGATGAATAACCCGTCTTGGCGTGTGAAAGAAGCTGTTGTCATAATAATTACTCTTAGTTTGTTGGCTTAACTTCACTCTAGCGCTAACTGTATTATTAATGAAATTGTTGTTTTCAATAACTGACATTGATTAAATCAATATTAAGTTTTATTGATTTAATTTACGCTAAATTTATCGGCTTCTTTTTTATTTAATTTGGTGCAAAAAATAAATAAATGCACAAAAGTGGTACAAATTTCAGCTGAGGGAATATGGGGTTATTTGTTAAGCTATTGAATTAATCTAAAATAAAAAACATGGTATCGGCTTTGCAAATTACTAATGAGTAAGGTTACTCCCCTTGCTAAGACTTATACGACTCCAAAGCAAAACATCGAGACACTCACTTTATTAAACTGAGTGTCTCGATGTTTTATTTATAGAAAAATTAGTTTTTAAACGTTGTGTTTTTTCTACCTCTCACCGAGCCCGTCATTTTAGTATGTATTTAGAAGTAAATTGAATGCGTGCTTTTAGATTTTTTCAGTATTATCCGAAACACGTTACAGATATTTTAAAATTTACCTATCTGCTACTGTTTTAGCGAACTCAAGCATTTCGCGGCGTAACCATTGATGCGCTGGCGCATGGTGAAGCAGTGGACTCCAAATCATTTTTACCTCAATAGGCACTATTTGAAACGGGGGGGGACTTATTACTAAGTTAGTATGTGTTGTTAATAGCTTAGCTTGTCTTCGTGGTAATGTCGCCACCAGTTGCTCTGATTGGCAAAGTAAACTGGCAATCATGTAGTGGCGGGTAAATACCCTAATTTTACGTGTTTGCTCTAACTGCCAGAGTGCTTCATCTACCCAGCCTAATTTTTGTTTACCTGACTTATTAGTTACTGCAGCTTCAGGGCCCCAACCAGCCCGGTTCACCCAAATATGTTCTTTTTTGAGGTAATCATCGAGTGTGGCGTTTTGTAAAAAAGTATTTTTGGGGTGTGTTAAACAGCAGTAGTTATCGCGCCATACTGTGGCTTGGTGAAACGATCGCGGTAATCCGTTAAAACGATTAATAGCAAGGTCTATGGTGCCTTTTTCCATGTCTTGTAGGTTAACATCGCTTGGGCTTAAAACGTCAAAATTAATACCCGGATTTTTATTTAATTGCGCTGTTATAAATGGCGCAATTAACGTTGACTCTAAGTAGTCGTTTGCCATTATTCTAAAGGTTATTTCAGCCGTAGCGGGGTTGAATTGCTCACTGGGCTGAGTAATTGCTTCAGCCATTTTTAATAATGATTCTATTTCGGGTTTGAGCAGGAGTGCTTTGGCTGTTGGGGTCATTGACCCTGCGGCGCGAACAAGAAGCGGATCTTCAAATAAATCGCGTAATCGCTTTAATGCATTACTCATTGCCGGTTGTGTTAACGCTAATTTATTGGCGGCTTTAGACACACTTTTTTCGTCTATTAGCACGTTTAAATAGACGAGAAGGTTGAGATCGACGTTACGTATATTCATTAGATCAATCTTATTTATTTGCTGTATTAATTATCTAAATTAAAGCTTGCTTGCTAAGGTGTAAACAAATAATAAAAAATAACCGCCATAACGGGTAAAAATATAAGTGTTGTTAACATGCCAAATACGTTAATCGATGATTCAAATAATGCTCTTCAAAAGGTGATTGCAACTAAGCTTGCACGTGCTGTATTTGCAGGGTTTGATGCGATGTTTGCTGAGTTTTTAAATATAACACTTGGCGCACAAAGTCGGTTTGAGCAGCGCCAATATCATGATGTACAACGTGCAATGCGCGATCGGTTACAAGTTTATGAGCGCCAGGTAAAAAATGTGAGTGAAGCGGTTAAAATAATTGCTTATCAAGAACTAGACTGCCCACACACATGGCAACTAGCTAAAAATATTTATGGGGATATGGTAGAGCACCATGAGAATAAACCCATTGCGCATACTTTCTTTAATTCAACATTTGGTGCTATTTGGGACGATAAAAAAATTCGTACAGTGCATTTATTTGTATTAAAAGCCAAATACCGAAGTGAACCACGCTCATTTGAAAGTTTAGTAAGTAGAATATCGCTTCAAAATGGGTTTGAAACCGCAATTTCACAGCTTATTACTACGCAAATGTTTAGAGTTCCGTTTTGCCAATTAAATGCCGATTTAAAGCGTTTACAGCAAACCCTAATGCAAGGTGCTAAGCATCAATGTAAGCAGGTCTATGAACTTATAAATTTAAACGACGGGTTTATTGAATACGCAAACTCGTTATTTTTTAGAAACAAAGCCTGTTATTTGATTGGCCGTTGTATCGCTAAAAATGGCGATAACATGCCGTTTGCTATTGCCATTTTAAACACCGAAAAAGGCTTAAAAATAGATGCGGTTATGATGGGCGCCGATCAATTAAGCTTATTATTTGGCTTTGCTCGTACTTATTTTATGGTAGATACAGACCAACCCGCGCGTTATGTTGATTACCTCAGTGTACTTATGCCGCATAAAAAGCGTTTTGAATTATTTAACGCTATTGGCTTTATTAAACACGCTAAAACCGAGTTTTACCGCTACAAGGTCGACACTACTAAAAATAGCCCAGCAAGTTTTAAATATATAAATGCACCTGGTACACCTGGCATGGTTATGCTGGTATTTACTATTGAAGGCTCAGATTACGTATATAAAGTAATAAAAGATAAATTTAGCGCACCAAAAACCGCAACTAAAGCACAAGTAAAAGAAAAATATAACTTTGTGAAACAAGCTGACCGAGTAGGACGATTGGTAGATACCCACGAATTTAGGTATTTAGCGTTTGATTTAAGCCGCTTTAGTGAAGAACTATTAACGCAGATGAAAACACACATTGATAGCAGTTTAGTTATATCGGGCAAGGCACTTATTTTAAAACATGTGTATGTTGAACGAAAAATGACACCTCTTAATTTATATATTAACCACTGCGATAAACACGCATTGGACCATGTAATGCTTGATTATGGAAAAGCAATTAAAGATTTAGCTGGGGCGAATATATTTCCAGGTGACATGCTAATGAAAAACTTTGGCGTTACTCGCTGGGGGCGTGTTGTGTTTTACGACTTTGATGAGATTTGCCCACTAACTCAGTGTAATTTTAGAGATGTACCTCAAACACAAAATACATTAGAGGAGTTAAGTAGTCATTCTTATTTTGATATTGATGAAAACGATATATTTCCCAGCCAATTTAAGGTTTTTTTTAGCGCAAATGCTCATGCATTTGAGTGTTTTAACACCCACCACAGTGACTTATTTACAACAACCTATTGGCAACAGTGCCAGCAGCAAATACAAAATGGTTTTTTACCTGATGTTTACCCGTACAAGCAAAGCTGGCGGTTTAAATAGAAATAATTACCCCCATGTCTAAAGTACAACTTTAGTTAAAGCAAAGGAGTGGTAATGAAATATATTTCCCATGAAAACGGAAACCTTGCCTTTAGTAATACCCGTAAACCGCAGCTAAAAAATCATGAAGTGCTTGTTAAAGTGGCTGCAATTGGCGTGAATCGTGCTGATTGTATGCAACGCCAAGGTAAGTACCCAGCCCCAAAAGGTGACAGCCCAATTTTAGGTTTAGAGTGTGCAGGCACTGTGGTAGAGCTGGGTAACGAAGTTGATAAAAGCTGGCTCGATAAACGTATTTTTACACTGTGTGCAGGTGGCGCTTATAGCGAATATGTTGCGGTAGATACTAAACAATTAATGGAACTACCTGATGATGTAACTATGGTTGAAGGTGCTGCCATAAGCGAGGTGTATTTAACTGCTTTTGGTGCATTATTTGAGCTTGGCAAGCTACAACATGGGCAAACGGCATTGATACATGCAGGGGCCAGTGGCGTAGGTGGTGCCGCTATTCAAATGGCAAAAAGTGCAGGAGCAACTGTTGTTATAACCGCAGGTTCTGATGAAAAATGCCAGCACGCTAAGTCGCTGGGAGCAGATCATACAATTAACTACAAAAACACAGACTTTGTAGATTACATGCAAAGCCATAATTTAACCGCTAATGTAATTGTTGACCCCGTTGCAGGCAGTTATCTAAACAAAAATGCCCAAGTTGCTGCCATGGATTGCCAAATAATTATGCTTGCCTTTTTAGATGGGCGTTTTGCTGAGGTTGATTTTGCAGCCCTGTTACGTAAAAGGATTTCGTTTCATGCGTCAACCCTTCGTAACCGCAGTATTGATTTTAAACGCCAACTAAGAGATGACTTAGTAGAACGCTTTTACAACGACATAGCATCTAAAAACTTTGACTTTAATGTGTACAAAACGTTGCCATGGACACAGGCTCAAGAGGCACATGCAATATTAGAGCGCAACGAAAATGCGGGTAAAGTCGTATTGCTTGTAGAATAACGCTTTATTTTACACGTTATGCCCATATAATTCAGTCATACACACGTTATTATAAAACCAAGGTTAAAAATGAATCCAATAATTGCAATTTTAAAAGAACATAATGTAAGTGATGAAAAAGTAAAAGCGTTATTCGAGGCGTTTACACAAAACCCAATGATGGCTATGGCGCTTGTACAGGAGCTTGGCATACCGCCTGAAAAGCTTCAGCAATTAATGGCTGTTGTTATGACACAACCTCACTTAATCAAAGAAGCTACCGATGAGTTAGGTTTAGACTTTGAAAAAGTAAAAGAAGCGAAAGAAAAGCTTAATCAGTAATAAGGTCTAAGTATTCGTTAAAAAGAAGCATAAGCTTACGTTTATGCTTCTTTTTTTGTACATAAATTTTGCTTCTTATTCTTTTGGAAGAAGAACAGTGTCAATTACATGGATTACGCCATTACTTGCTTTAACATCTGGCATCATCACGTTAGCGTTGTTTACCATCACACCCATGTTTGTTTTAATCATTACCGACTGCCCCTGGAGTGTTTTGGCACTATCTAACTTAGCCACCTCTTTTGCCATTATTTTTCCAGCGACAACATGGTAGGTTAGCACTGCCGTTAACTTCTCTTTGTTTTCTGGCTTTAACAGCATCTCAACGGTACCGTCAGGTAACTTTGAGAAAGCGGCATCAGTTGGTGCAAAAATAGTGAATGGCCCTTTGCCTTTTAGAGTATCAACTAAACCGGCTGCTTTTACGGCTGCAACAAGTGTTGTGAACGAGCCATTTTCAACCGCAACATCAACCACATCTTTCTTCATGCCATGATGATTGGCTTGCGCAGAAAATGAAAACCCTATGCTTGCGGCGGTAATTAAAATTGCGGTGGTTATCTTCTTAAACATGTTAGTTTCCTTTAAGTTAATATTTGCTAAATTCCTAAGATGCTACGCTGCTGAAAATTTAATCGATCAAAAACGTTTTTTGGTCAAACATCTTTTGTTACATCCTTTTTTGAACTGCTAAAGCGCTGTTAGGTCATACCATTACTTGATCAATTAAAGGGAGCAGTTATGAAAGTGCTTTATAAATTTTGGAAAAATAATCGTTCACTCATTGTATTTATTGCCTTAATGAGTGTGTTTAGAAGTGCAGTAGCCGACTGGTATGAAGTGCCTACGAGCTCAATGAAACCTACAATTGAGCAAGGAGATAGAATTTTAACCGACAAAATGGCGTACGACTTACGAGTGCCTTTTACGCATATTTCTTTGCTTAAAATTAACGAACCACAAACAGGGGACATTATTGTATTCGACTCACAAGCGGCAGATAACCGATTAATTAAACGTGTTATTGGTGTACCTGGTGATTCCGTTTCTTTGGTAAATAACGAATTAATTATTAATGGCAAAAAGCTTAACTACGAACATGTGCAAAATAATATCGATTCGGTTGATAAAGTAGAGATATTAAACGGTAAGAAGCACACCATTAGGATAGCAAATGTACCATCCCAATTAGCTGGCTTTGAAATGATCACCATTCCAGATGATTACTATTTGGCAATGGGGGATAACCGTGACAATAGCGCAGACTCTCGCGTAATTGGTTTAATCCCTCGTGGTGAACTACTCGGAAAAGCAAATAAGGTCATTGTTTCGCTTGATTACGATAATTACTACATACCAAGGAAAGAGCGTGTTCTGCTCTCTTTAAACTAAGTGCATTTTGATTTGTTTGAACAGAGTATTAAGTATTTGATGTAATTTAAGTTTGAACAATACCTAGTGATTACAGCAAATTAAAGACCTTTAATCAGTGGGTATGTCAGTTAAATAGTCATGAACTAACTGGGTAAGAGCTTGCTTGTCAGCGTGGCTAGTAATCACTTTTGAAAAATCACTACTAATGGCTACGCCGCAAGCCCCTGCGTCAAACCACTGAGTAATGTTATTTAAATTTATCCCGCCAACGGGCATTAAATTGGCGCTATCAAATGGGCTTTTTAATGCCTTAAAATAGTCAATTCCCATGCTACCTGCTGGAAATACCTTAATAATATCCGCATTATACTCAATCGCGTTAGCGATATCTGTTGGCGTTAAAGCCCCCATTAAAACAGGTAAATTACACTGATGGGCAACTGACACAATACGCTTATCAGTATTAGGGGTTACTATAAACTGTGCACCCGCATTAATGGCTCGTTGAGCTAGTTTAGTATTTGTGATGGTGCCTGCACCCACCAAAATATGTTGATGACGAATACGTGCATTTTTAATTTCTTGCTCAAACCCTGGTGTATTAGAGGTGATTTCAAGCACTTTTATACCAGCCTCAACTAAGCAATCGACAAGTGGTGCAACATCTGATTGCTTTTTTAATCGAATAATAGCCACTATTTTGTGCTTTAAAATTTTGTTGCGAGTTACAGTCTTTTCTTGAGGAACCGTGATAGGCATTGTATTACTTTTTTATTATTTATTGGTCGATGGTACAAAAAATCGATAAAAGTCGCAAATAGGCTAAAATAACATATAAAAAAACCGCTGAGAGTCAGCGGTTATTTTATTCATATGTGTAAATTTACATTACACGCATTCCAGGTTCTGATCCGTCGTCAGGATTAAGAATATAAATTTCTTTTCCGCCAGGGCCTGCAGCAAGTACCATACCCTCAGACATACCAAAACGCATTTTACGCGGTTTAAGGTTTGCAACCATTACTGTTAGCTTACCTTCAATATCTTCAGGAGCGTAAGCTGATTTAATGCCTGCGAATACTTGACGCGTTTCGCCGCCTAAATCAAGGGTTAGCTTCAGTAGTTTGTCGGCGCCTTTTACATGCTCTGCTTTTGCAATTTTAGCAACACGAAGGTCTACCTTTGCAAAATCGTCAAACTCAATTTCTTCGCTAATAGGTTCTTTTGCAAGAGGGCTATTTGGGTCAATTGTTACTTTCGGCTCTAGGCTTTCTTTAGATTCTTCAACCATTTTGTTTACTTTGTCCATTTCTACGCGTTGCATTAACGGTTTAAATTTATTGATTGAGTGGCTTACTAGTGGCGTCTCTACTGCGTCCCAAGCAAGATCATCGTTTAAAAACGCTTCTACGTTTTGGGCCATAGCCGGTAGTACTGGTTTTAAATAGGTAATTAAAACACGGAACAAGTTAAGGCCAAGCGAACACACATCGTGAGCTTCTTGTTGCTTAGTTTCGTCTTTGATTAATACCCATGGTGCTGCGCCATCAATAAATTGGTTTGCTTTGTCGGCAAGGGCCATAATTTCACGAATTGCGCGACTGTATTCACGGTTCTCAAAATGGGTGGTAATACTTGGCGCGGCAGCTTGGAACTCTTCTAGGAGCTCTGGTTGCATAATGGTTGCGCTTAATTTGCCATCAAACTTTTTGGTAATAAAGCCTGCGCAACGGCTCGCTATATTAACGACTTTACCAACCAGATCTGAATTAACACGTTGTGCAAAGTCTTCTAGGTTTAAATCAAGGTCGATAATACCGCTGTTTAATTTTGCAGCGTAATAGTAACGTAAGTATTCTGGATTTAGGTTGTCTAGGTAGGTACGCGCTTTAATGAACGTGCCCTTTGACTTAGACATTTTTTCGCCATTTACAGTAACAAACCCGTGTGCAAATACGTTAGTTGGTTTTCTAAATTTAGCGCCTTCTAGCATGGCTGGCCAAAATAAGCTGTGGAAGTAAATAATGTCTTTACCAATAAAGTGGTAAAGTTCTGCTTCTGAGCCTTCAGCCCAAAATGCGTCAAAATCAATCCCTTTTTTATCACACAGGTTTTTAAAGCTAGCCATGTAACCAATTGGCGCATCTAGCCATACGTAAAAGTATTTACCTGGGGCATTTGGAATTTCGAAACCAAAGTAAGGCGCATCACGGCTGATATCCCACTGTTGTAAGCCGTCAGTAAACCATTCGTCTAGCTTGTTAGCCATTTCTTGTTGAATAGTACCTGAGTGTAGCCATTCTTTAAGCATGCCTTCAAATGCTGGCAGGTCAAAAAAGTAATGCTCAGAATCTTTTAGAATAGGCTCGGCACCTGACATAACAGAGCGCGGGTTTATTAATTCGGTTGGGCTGTAAGTTGCACCACACGAATCACAGCTATCGCCATTTTGATCTTCAGACTTACACGTTGGGCAAGTACCGGTTACGAAGCGATCAGGTAAAAATATGCCTTTTTCTGGGTCAAACAATTGCGAAATAGTGTGCTTTTTTATATGGCCCGCATCGTTTAAACGGTTGTATATTAATTCACTAAATTCTTTGTTTTCTTGGCTATGCGTGCTGTGGTAATTATCAAACTTAATGTTGAAATCAGCAAAGTCGCGTTGGCGTTCAATGCTCACATTTTTTACCATTTCTTCAGGTGTGATCCCTTGCTTCTGTGCATTAAGCATGATTGGTGTGCCGTGGGCATCGTCTGCGCAAACATAATACGTTTCATGGCCTTGAAGTTTTTGAAAACGTGACCAAATATCAGTTTGAATATATTCCAATAAATGACCTAAGTGGGTTGGGCCATTTGCATAAGGTAATGCGCTGGTAATCAGGATCTTTCGCTGTGCCATAATCATTCCGAATTGAGGATAAAATACCGTTTTTACTATTTAAACGGCTGTTATCATTAATTTATCTATAAACAGGTGGCTATGCGCTCACACTGCTTATGGATTTTTATTAATTGACTGGTGTTAATGACCTGAATGTTACATAATTCCGAGGCACTTTTCATCAAAGAAACGCTATTTAATTGCTATGTTTGGACTGTCGAAACTTTTCTCTTCTAAATCGGTGCAAAAACAACCGATTATTGCTGCTTTAGCGGCTTATCGTAGTGCGGCCTTTGCCGTAGGAATTGACGAAAGCTTTATTGAGTCAATTTCTGAAAACGACGATAAATCAATACAAATTAGTCTTACTTTACCTTTTGCTGCGCAATCAGAAATCCCCCTTGTAGAGCAGCATGTCCGTGATGTTTTAAATATTGAAATCTCAATAAAGGCTAAGGTTGATATTCAAGAGCCTGCAAAGTTTAAAGGAATTAAACACATTGTACTTATTGCTTCAGGTAAAGGTGGGGTAGGTAAATCGACTACAGCTGTTAATTTAGCGGGTGCATTAAAAGCTGAGGGAGCAAACGTTGGTATTTTAGACGCTGATATTTATGGTCCTTCAATACCAATGTTGTTGGGCCTTGTTGGTGCTGAGCCAAAAACAAAAGATAACAAACAATTACTACCGTTTGATGCCAATGGCATTAAAGCCCAATCTATCGGCTTTTTAGTACCCAGTGATGACGCAACAGTATGGCGAGGCCCAATGGCATCTGGTGCACTTAGTCAATTACTGAACGAGACTGATTGGGGCGAGCTAGATTATTTAATTGTAGATATGCCCCCAGGTACAGGTGATATACAACTTACCATGAGTCAAAAAGTACCTGCCAGTGGGACTGTTATTGTAACTACGCCTCAAGATTTAGCACTCGCTGATGCCCAAAAAGGCATTGCAATGTTTAATAAAGTAAATGTGCCAGTACTTGGTTTGATAGAAAATATGAGCCATTACGTTTGCAGCCACTGCGGTGAGGCAAACCATGTATTTGGCAAAGAGGGTGCACAAAAACTAGCCCACAAGCATGGCGTTCCGGTACTGAGCCATATCCCCCTTGCCATTGATATTAGAGAGTACTCTGAGCAAGGAAAACTTATTGCTAGCGATAACGATGCGGCAATAAGCAAAACATACAGCGCAGCAGCTAGGCTTATAGCCAGCACGCTATATTATCAACAGCATCACAACAGCATAGAAATTGTGATTACAGAAGATTAAAAGCATGAGACTTTCAGACACACATATTAAAGAACACCTAAAAGATGGCCGAATAGTTATAGAGCCTGCTCCGAGTAGTGAGATGATATCGGGTGTGACAGCAGATTTACGTCTTGGTAATAAATTTAGAACGTTCAATGCCCATAATGCAGCCTACGTTGATTTAAGTGGTCCAAAGGATCAACTCAATAAAGCCATGGAATCAATCATGAGTGAGGAAATTGAGCTTGCAGACGGTGAAGCGTTTTTTTTACACCCAGGTGAACTCGCACTTGCAATCACCTATGAAAAAGTAACGCTACCTGCCGATATTGTAGGGTGGTTGGATGGGCGCTCATCGCTTGCGCGTTTAGGTTTGATGGTGCATGTAACAGCACACCGAATTGATCCCGGCTGGAGCGGTAATATTGTATTAGAGTTTTACAACTCAGGAAAATTACCCTTAGCGCTGCGCCCAATGATGAAAATTGGCGCTATGAGTTTCGAAATGCTCTCAGGGCCTTGTGAAAACCCGTATAACATTCGTAAAGATGCTAAATACAAAGACCAGAGTAGCGCAGTTGCAAGTCGCATAAGTGATGAAAACAGCTAAACCTTATCGGGTAAATTATGAAGCGCATAACCCAATAGTTGAAAATAGTGGTTAAGCGCTTTATTTGCCTTGGTGGTATGTTGTGCTGGTGGGTATATTAAATTACTGGATTGCAAACCGCCCACCAAAAAACTGTTTTTTATATTTGGGTGTGCATATATACAGGCTTCAAAACAGCGAGCTGCAATTTCTTCAGGCATACTCATATAATTCATATTATGGGCTTGGTCGTGTTTAATACATGCTTGCACAAATTCATTGGCATTTTCGCCACTTGCATCTAAAAATACTTCTTTATAAAAGCTGTTCAGTGCGTCATTGAGTGGGTGCGTTAAATTTGGTGTATTTGAAAGCCAAAGCTTTGAAGCAAATCCATAGCGTGGTTTTACTTTAAATAAATGTTCACTAATGTGGTGATCGAATGCATGAAACCACTCATGCGCGAGCGCACCACCGCCCGCATTTTTAGCAAGTGCTAATGTTTGACTGCCTGCATTGTAATGCGCTTGCACACCTTTTTGACCACCGTGCCCAAATGCAAAATTTAACTTTCCGCGCAGACCAATTGCTTTAGGTGGTAAGTGCAGTATTTGCGCAAGGTCTGCCAGCGCATCGTAAATTAAATTAGCGCTAATATAGCGCTCTTCTTTGGTTACCCATTTACCAACCACCATTGACCTGAACCCAAACGTGGTTCTTATATCGCTAAAATCAACTTGGTCATCAAAGCGATAGTCGGGGCCTTGACGAGTAAATCCTCGTTTTAATCTATTTGGGTAATGTCGCATCTGTTTATCAAAAGCTAAATTTAATTTAAGTAACGTGCTTTTACGTGCTCAGGCATATGTTGGGTTTGTTTATTAATTAATTCTTCTAATAAAGTAAACAAAGGCTCTGGGTTTAAATGTTCTATTAAGCTTAAGCTATGAGCAACGGCTTCAAGTGTAGAGAGGCTATCGTCACGGGGCGCTTTACGAATTATATAACGATTTTTAGGTGGTTTATTAAAACTCACTGTTCTAAATTGATTGAGTGCAGGGGTGAGTTGTAAAATTTTATAGGCTTTTTTCCATGTTCCATCGATCACAATTAAATGAGTGATGTGTTTATGGTTTGTGGAGTTTGGTTCATCTAGGTAGGTGGCGTTTTCGTTTGGGTAAAGCAGTACTGTTGATTCTTTTGGCAAACTATTTAACATACTAAAGTCAGCACTGTTTTCACCTTTGATTATTTCGCAATCAGTTAGACTTAAGTCGAGTAATTTAGCCGTGTTTTTTGCTATTTTTTCTTCGCTGGGGTGTTGTAGAATAATAACTTTAACTTTGTTAGTTATTGTTTCAATAGCGCTGCATACACAGGTATTAAGTGCAAAATTACAATGAGTACAAAGAATGCGTGCCATTTTAAAAACTTTCTCTCTATTATTAACTTGTAAATTATACATTTATGAAAGCAATTAAGTTGGTTTTTTTCATTTATCAATATACAGTAGTTATATCAAATACAATGAACATGGATAGTTGAAGGAATTAAATAATGACAGACATTACCATAGATACATCAGCGTTAGAGAATATGAAATCTTTATTGGGCGAGCAGTTTGCTGATACGCTTGATTTTTGTTGTGCCGAGTTTGAACGTCTGGGCTCTGAAGTTATGGCAACCATTGGTAAAGATAAAGAGGCAGCGATTCGTCATTCTCATAGTTTAAAATCAAATGCCGCGCAGTTTGGTGCGTCTAGTTTAGCTGATGTTTCGCGCACCATAGAGTTAAGCTTAGTTGATGATGACTTAGCTAAAGCGATGGATGCTTGTGCCAACTTAATGCCACAGGTAGAAGGCTCTCAAACAAAATTTAAACAATGGTTAGATGCACAATAGTTAACGTGAATTAATTTCAGTTTTAAGCTGTTAAATTTACTGGTGTTATATATTTACTCGGTTAGTCTAGTAGGCAACCGGGTTTTTATTGTTGAGATAATATAGACCTTACTTATAAAACTCAAATTACAAATGTCATCAGGCGCCAGCTAGTAGAGGTAAAATGTCAGATATAAAAAAGAGTCATAAATTAGAAGGCGTATGTTATGACATTCGTGGACCTGTTTTAGCTCAAGCTAAAAAAATGGAAGACGATGGTCAAAAAGTCTTAAAATTAAACATCGGTAATCCAGCTGCATTTGGTTTTGATATGCCTGAAGATATGCATCGCGATATTATCCGTAACCTGTATTCTGCCCAAGGTTATTGTGACTCTAAAGGACTTTACTCAGCCAGAGTAGCTGTGTACCAACATTATCAACAACGTGGGTTAAACAACTTAGACGTTGATAACATTTATATTGGTAATGGGGTAAGTGAACTAATCCAAATGATCACTCAAGCTTTGCTCAACAACGACGATGAAGTGCTTATCCCCGCGCCAGATTATCCGTTGTGGACTGCGTCAGTTAAGTTAGCGGGCGGTAATCCCGTTCATTATTTATGTGATGAAGAGCAAGATTGGTTTCCTGATATAGATGACATAAAAAGTAAAATCACCTCTAAAACCAAAGCCTTGGTGTTAATTAATCCGAACAACCCTACTGGTGCGGTATACAGTGATGACCTGCTTAAGCAATTAATAGATATTGCGCGAGAGCACAAGTTACTGTTGTTAAGCGACGAAATTTACGAAAAGATTTTATACGATGGAGTTAGCCACACTTCAATTGCTTCATTGTGTGATGATGTGCCAATGATTACTTTTAATGGTTTAGCTAAAACTTACCGTGCTGCTGGTCTAAGAATGGGGTGGATGGTTTTAAGTGGTAAAACATCAGCCATGGACGACTTAAGTAAAGGGTTAGATATACTCTCGTCAATGCGTTTATGCGCTAATGTACCTGCCCAATATGCAATTCAGCAGGCATTAGGTGGTGTGCAATCAATTGATAACTTAATTAATCCGGGCGGGCGATTATACGAACAACGTGATATTGCATGGCGCGGTTTAAACGCGATTGAAGGGATTAGCTGTAAAAAGCCAAAAGGCGCTTTATATGCGTTTGCCAAGGTTGATACTGCACACTTTAATGTAAAAAACGATGAGCAAATGATGTTTGATTTGCTCAAGGCCGAAAAAATATTGTTAGTGCATGGGCGTGCGTTTAATTGGCCAGAGCCTGATCACTTTAGGTTAGTGTTTTTACCTAATAAGGATGACTTAACTGACGCCATGCAAAAAATGCAGCGTTTCTTTAAAGATTATCGCCAGTTATAAAACTATATAAAAAAAACGAGCCTGTTGGCTCGTTTTTGTTTTTAAAGGCGTGTTATTAATATGCTTTATCTACTCTTACGGTGTTATCGCCTAAATAAACTAACCTCACATTATCGCCTTTGTGAAATCGCATACCTTGGTCTAGGTCTTGAACTACCATAAATTGGTCGCCATTTTCTACCTGAATTAGTAATTCAACTAACTGAGTTTGTTTGTAATAACTACCTTGCTGACTATTGTTAGCAACACTACCACCGATAACTGAGCCTAAAATTGTGGCTATAGCACGACCGCTGCCGCCACCAAATTGATTACCAATAACACCACCAACAAGTGCGCCCCCAAACGTTTTCCAGCCGTTCTTTTTGTCTTGTATTAGTTCTTGCTCGGTGATGTTTCGTACAGATTTAATGTCACCAAACAATACTTTTTGAACTGCTACGGCTTTATTTCGCTCGTATTTAGCAAAAGTGGGTGCACTTAATGTAAGTAAAGCGCACATAATTACAGCAATTGCTTTCATAACTTACTCCTATCAGCTTACCAGCCAAAGGTTGATTTTTCTTTGGTTTTGCGAATTTCAGTTTCGTCCGCCCATTCAATAAGTCCGCTTTTCATATCCATTAAACGCATTGTGAATTTATAATATACGTCTGATTTATCTGCATTTGTTTTAACAATGCTTGATAAGTTGCCATACAACATATATTGCGCACCAATTTGTTGTCCAAATGCAACCGCTGTTGCTGGGTTCACTAATGCATCTTCGTTTTGAAAGGTAAGTTGTTCACGTACAGCTTCTACACGTGTCATGTCTACAAAGCGAAACTTACCGCTGCGTAGCATTTGCGTTGAGATAGAATCAGTGATTGATTCTGTATCAATATGCTCACTGGTTTTGTTTTTAATACGTTCCACAAACACAACAGGACGGTTATTTTGAGTCATGGTTCCCACCACTGGCGAGCTTAGTAATGAGTCGGTCATTTGGCTCGCGACTTTTTGTAAATCGGTAGAACCAAAATTTATATCAGTTGTTTCAACTGCTTGAGCGTCACCATAGCTAACTACGGCTTTGTTAGCACAGCCGCTTAAGATCAGTGCGCTGAGCCCGACTAATGCGTAGGTGGATGCTGTTTTAAATGTCGTGTTCATAATAGTTTCCTTTAATCTTTAAATTCTTGAGATTCAGTTGATACTTTTCTAACTGCCAGTGAAAATGTAACAGCATCAGAGCTAGGCGCTAAACCCGGTAATTGTGTATTAGCAAAACCAAATAAAGTTAATGGCTGCCACGGTGAATGATTTCCTTTAATCAAAAATCCATCTTTATCAAACCATTTAAATTGATACTGTAAATATTGTGACTTTTTATATTGGCTAGATAGGGTAACCACCACATCTGTTAACTGATTTGTTTGACGTGTTTTAACGTCGGTAATGGCGAGTTTTTCACCTAAATCAGGGTTATCCACTCTAAGTTGATCATTAAAATTTCCTTTATTTTGTTCAACCGCTATACCTGATGTGTCAGGCTGTGTTGCACAAGCACTTAGCAGTAAAACGGCACACATTGGCACTATGTATTTCATGGTGTCTCCTAGAGTTGAACTACGTGGTAGTTAAAATAGTTATTAATAGAGGTTAGGTAAATTAAAGTTAACCCTTGCTTACTAACGGTAAAACTAATAGGCGGTTGATTGCCTATATTTAATATATGTTTACCTGCCGTCAGACTTTGACGCGCTACAGCAATTTGATTTGGTAATGTAAGCCAGCTTCGGGTGTCGGCTTGCTCTGACGCTAAATTATATATATTGGCTAAAATGTTTCCTACATCTCCTGCGCTGCGCGCAAGCTCAGCGCGAACTTTTTCTTTAGTTATGAGCCGTAATACTTGGCGTGTAATTTTGCCTGGTATTTCTTGTTCAAGAGTTTTAGCGGCTAGGGCTTCTAAATAAACTAATGGCGCTAATGCTACTTTTTGTCCAGCAATATTCACATTTTGTATAGGGCTAATGTAAGCACTGTCTTTATATACGGGCATAGCAAGGCTATAAAAACGAACATCACCTCTACTTGTATCAATCGGTAGTCTTAATTTAAATTCAGTTTGTTTGGGCACGAAACCTTGCTCAAGTAATACGATTACTTCACCATGGTTAGGCTTTAAAGTGGTAAGTTCGCCAAAACGTTGTGTGTATTCGTCAAATTCTTGCTGAAATCCTTGTTTTTTAGCTAAGCGAATTACATCTTGCTGTAAATATTTATTATTTGGTTGAATAGCTAACGCTTTTTTGTAGTCTATGTAGGCGTCGTCAAACTGTTTTGCACTTTGGTAAAGCAAAGCCGATAAGTAAAAAGTGTATGCGTTTTGAAAGCCGTTTTTAACATCTCTTGTCACATTATTCATACTTGGATAATGCTGCTGCGCTTCATTATTTTCTGAATCTATTTCTGCTTCATTCTCGCTAAGCGCATCAGCTTGTACTTTATTAGCTCGGCGAATTTCTACTAATGCGCCTTCAACATCATTTTTATACACGTAGTTAAGCGCTTTATAACTATGAAGCATGCTCATCTCGTAAGCAGGCGGTACATAGGTAATTGCAGAGTCATTCGTAAATAATGCATTACTTTGTTCAAGCCCGGCACTTAGTTGAATCTTTGCAGCTTGGCGTTTCGTTTGCATTTGAGCATATACGTTTTCGAATTTGCTTTGAGCGTTATCAGCTGAATTAGTAAGGTCGTTGATACGCGCTTGCTCAAGTTGATTAAGCAAGTAACTACTGTGTACAGTGCTATTGTCAGCAATTAACGATTTAGCTTGTTGTGGGTTATTATTTTCAATAGCATTTCGCACTGGCGTCATTTGTGTGGCGTAATCGTTAAATAGGTCGTTAAGCCCTATAGAGCTACAACCACTTAAAATAAAACAAACGCTTAAAATTATACTTCTGCGCACACAGCACTCCTTTTAATCTACTTAAGCAGGTTAACACACTCACTTTAAACAAGAGTGTGAAACATTGTAAAAAAACGTAGAGCCATATCATCGTTAAGGTAAATATGCATGTTCTATGTGAATAAGGCGTGAATTTAGTAATGTGTGAAATAGACAGCGAAAAGTTAAGGTCTTATTAAGTTGAAAGTTTTTGCACACTTCGCCTTATGCTGTATAAATAACTTACTTTTATAGCAGTTTAAGTTATTTAACTACTCCCCCATAAAAACAGATTATTTAAAAACCAGATTTAGGTTAAAAAGGATTATTTTGAAAGCAGCTATATATACATTTATTGCTTTAATAGCATTTGCCGCCAATTCTTTATTTTGCCGAATGGCATTAGCTGAGGGGTATATAGATCCCTATAACTTTACCATCATTCGTTTATTAAGCGGTGCTGCATGTTTAGGTATTATCATGAGCGTTTATACTTATAATCTAAAACGTAATGGGTCATTTAATGATGCTATTTTAAGTGATACAGGGAGTTGGCGAAGTAGCATTAGTTTACTTGTTTATGCACTTAGTTTTTCGGTGGCCTACGTTGAGTTAGATACCGGAACAGGCGCTCTGATTTTATTTTCAGCCGTGCAACTTACGATGATTGGTTGGGGTATATATAAAAAAGAACAATTAAGCGCCGTGCAGTGGGCTGCTTTTTTGATTGCTGTTTCGGGGTTTGCTTATTTGATGCTGCCCTCAGCGGCGGTGCCTTCATTATTAGGTGCATCACTTATGGCACTCAGTGGTGTGGCATGGGGTATTTACAGTATTCGTGGCAAAGTATGTGTATCGCCATTGCGAACGACGGGGTTTAATTTTATTAGAAGTTTAGTAGCGCTCCCCATCTTATTACTTGTTAGTATGAGCTACTTTAACGCACTTACCATACAAGGCATTTTACTCGCATGCGCTTCTGGCGCTTTAGCCTCTGGCATTGGCTATAGTATCTGGTATGTTGCAATGCCATTACTTAAAAGCACGCAAGCTGCGGTTGTGCAATTGTGTGTGCCGGTAGTTGCAGCGTTTGCAGGCGTTATTTTTTTACAAGAACAGTTAACAGTTGAATTTGTTATCGCCAGCTCAGTTATTTTAACAGCGGTACTCATATTTATTTTAAATAAAAAGAAGGAGTAGTCCTTCTTTTACGGTGGACTAACGTTGGTCACAAAGCGCTTATAAAGTGAAGGTAAGTGCGCCAATACGGCACTTTTACCAAGTAGTTCACTGTTTTCAATGCATTTTCGTAAAGCACTTTCAGTGAGTTGAATACTAAGCAATTGTGATTGCTTAATGTGACTAATATGCCAAAGTTCAGGAGCTACCCCGTTTAAATCTTCGCGATAAGGCCGATAAAAACCAAATTTCTCAAGGTGAATACTAAGCCAGTCACTAAATGCTGAAAAGGGACCGTTTTTCTCATATTCATGAGGAGATAACTGCAGTTGATAATCGTCACTAACACTGGCTTTGTCATATACATCCAAATCAGTACCAAAATGGTGCCTGCTTGCCCCAGGTAAAGCTGAATAACGCATAATTGCAATACACTTATCAATGTCACTTAAGTTCGTTAAATCAACAACCTGTTGTTGTGAGTTATAAACAGGCCTTTGTCCTGAAAATTTGTTATTCCAAATGAGCGCCTGACGTTCAAAATCCCTAAAGCTTGATGCAATAGTTAAGTCAAACCCAGCTTGTTTAGCTGCATTTTGTAGCGCTATAAAATCAGTAGTGATAGCGCTATGCAAACGATGGCTTTGTATTTTAGTTAAATGTGTATCACTTTGCCCTGTGACACACGCTATCGTGGGTACTTGTAAATCAGTCATTAGGTTAACAATTGCTCAAGTATTTGCTCGTAAATGTCGGTGAGTTTAATTAAGTCATCTGTACTTACGCACTCATCCACTTTGTGAATGGTGGCATTACGAGGCCCAAGCTCAATGACTTTAGCACCGGTTTGAGCTATGAAGCGACCATCAGAGGTTCCCCCCGTGGTTTCTAAATTGGTTGCTAATCCTGTCACAGACTCAATAGCATTAACGGTTGCGTCAACGAGTGGACCATGTTCTGTAATAAATGGGAGACCATTTACAATCCAGTTTAACTCGTAGTTTAAGTTGTGTTTTTGTAAAATGTCGATTACACGCTGTTGTAATTGTTGATGTGTGACTTCGGTGCTAAATCTAAAATTAAATTGCACATCTAGCTCACCAGGGATCACATTACCTGCACCTGTGCCGCCGTTAATATTTGATATTTGAAAGCTGGTTGCCGGAAAAAAATCATTACCTTTATCCCACTGGGTTTGGCTAAGCTCTGTTAATGCTTCAGTGGCTAGATGAATAGGGTTTTGAGCCAGGTGAGGGTAGGCAACATGTCCTTGAATACCTTTAACTTTTACGAATCCGGTAAGCGAGCCGCGTCGGCCATTCTTAACTACATCACCTAAGACATCCCGAGATGAAGGTTCGCCAACCAAACACATATCAATTTTTTCACCGCGAGATTCCAGTGTATCAATAACTCGGGTGGTTCCATTTATAAATGGTCCTTCTTCATCAGAAGTGATCAAAAAAGAAATTGATCCTTTGTGGTTCGGGTATTTAGTTACAAAACGCTCAGTAGCTACAATCATGGCAGCAAGCGAGCCTTTCATGTCGGCAGCTCCTCGACCATGCAATAAACCATTTTCTACCAGCCCTGAAAATGGTGGGTGCTGCCAGTTTTTTGCGGGACCCGTAGGCACTACATCTGTGTGTCCTGCGAAACAAAAATGCGGCGACTGGTCGCCTTTACGCGCCCAAGTATTTAATGTATCAGTAAAAAATAGTGACTCTATATTAAAGCCGATCGCTTCAAGACGTTCGTTCATCATTTGTTGACAGCCGGCATCTTCTGGGGTGACAGATTCACGCTGTATCAAGGCTTGTGCAAGTGCAATTACTTCATTCATTATTTAAAAATCTCATCGTATTGCGCGACTTTAAAGCCTAAATAAAAGTCAGTACCGTTAACTAGTACTGGTCGCTTTATCATGGCGGGCTGCTGAACTAATAATTCAATAGCATTTTGCTTAGTCAAATTTTGTTTTTGCTCGTCACTTAGAGCTCTGTATGTAGTTCCACGTTTATTGACTAATTGTTCCCAATCTAATTTATCAGCAAATTCAGCGACCATTTGTTCATTAACACCCTCTTTGCGGTAATCGTGAAAGGTAAACTCAATATTATTATCTGTAAGGTATTTTTTAGCTTTTTTAATTGTGTCGCAGTTACTAATTCCGTAAAGAGTGATCATAAGTTACTTCTTTTTAATAATAGTTAATAAGGTGTCTTCAGCTGCTTTTACATGCAGGTGTGAATAATGAAATGTGCCCAGGTTGTGACCATTAAGTAATATTAAACTTCCTAGCATGGGGGAGTCTAATTCTCTTAGGTCAAAATAAGCAAGTCGTTGGCCTTTGAGTACTTGGCTGCCATTTAACTGTGCTATATGGGTATGCGTAATTGCTGCAGAGGCAGGTAAGGTTAAATTAATGAGTATTTTTAAACCATTTTTAGCCTGCAAAATAAATTCAGTTCCTGCGTTTTTAACCTGCAGTAAAACCCCATCAAAGGGGGCTAAAATTTTATGACTGGTTGCTTGCACCATAACACCGGGGCCAAGTGTACCAAAACTGAACAAAGGCTCTGGGTGATTACTTAATTCTACTACCTTTCCCGTAAAAGGACTGGTGATATTAATAGCATCACGGGGGATTTTATTTTGTGCAATAAACTCTATTGGTTGTGCTTTCATAAATTAGTTTGTCACCACATTATAGCCATCTTTTTTTAGTGCTGTGATTGCCTGGGCCGCTGTTTGTTTTTTTACAAGTATGTAGTCAGTATCGTACGTTGAAATAGAAAAGATAGATATTTGTGCTTTAGCTAACACGCCAGAAATATTAGCCATAATTCCTGTTAACGAAAACCCTAAAGGGCCAATAACTTCTAATGCTTGCCAATCAGATTCTGTATCCAGGCTGTGTAATTCAAAACTACTGGGGCATACAATTGATAGTTCGTCATGGGTTTTTGAGATAAAAAACAACGGAAGTTTTAACAAAGCAGCAGGGATATCAGCATCAATATCTAAACTATGTATAGACAAAATAGTGCTGTGTAATTGTAATGTTTGTTTTGACATTAAAAACCTGCGGTACAGCAAAGACGATTTATTAATAGTATAGATTATTAAAGATAAATTAAAGCGGTAACTCACCGTAACTAAGCTGCAAAATATGAGCTACTTAAACTTACCCACAATTTCTGTGGATAACTATGGGGGTTGAGAGGTATAAATAGCCTAACTAACTAATTTATAATTAGAAATTAGCTAGGCTATAAAAAGCACATGTTAATTAAAGCCTTTAATTAAGTGCTTCGACTTGCGCTGCTTGAATAGCGGTAAGTGCGATTGTGTATACAATGTCATCAACTAATGCACCACGGCTTAAATCGTTGACTGGTTTACGCATACCTTGAAGCATTGGACCAATACTGATGAGGTCTGCGCTTCTTTGCACGGCTTTATAGGTTGTATTACCGGTATTTAAATCAGGGAAAATAAACACCGTTGCTTTACCCGCTACGGGGCTATTTGGTGCTTTTTTAAGCGCAACGTTTTCCATAATTGCTGCATCGTACTGAAGGGGACCATCAATAATCAAATCGGGACGTTTTTGTTGAGCTATTTTGGTTGCCTCTCGCACTTTTTCAACGTCGGCTCCTGTACCAGATGTACCTGTACTGTAGCTGATCATGGCAACACGCGGCTCTATACCAAAAGCTGCAGCTGAGTCAGCTGACTGAATCGCAATGTCAGCAAGTTGCTCAGCATTTGGATCTGGGTTAATTGCACAGTCTCCGTAAACGAGTACCTGATCAGGCAGCAACATAAAAAATACCGACGATACAAGCGATGAGCCCGGGGCCGTTTTGATGAGCTGTAATGGCGGTCTAATTGTATTAGCGGTTGTGTTAACTGCTCCTGAAACAAGTCCGTCAACTTTGCCTTGTTCAAGCATCATAGTACCCAGTACTACGTTATCAAGTAATTGTTCTTGAGCTACAACAGCAGTGAGACCTTTGCTTTTTCGGATTTCGACCATAGGCTCGACATAATCATTAATGATGCTGCTTGGTTCTACAATGCTTACATTTTCGTTGAGCTCTATACCTTGTTGCTCAGCAATACGCATTATTTCTTCGCGATCACCTAACAAAATGGTTTTTGCTATACCGCGTTGCCCACAGATAGCAGCCGCTTTAATAGTTCTAGGTTCGTTGCCTTCAGGTAAAACAACCGTTTTGCCTGCTTTACGGGCTTTATCTGTAAGTAAGTATCTGAAAGCAGGTGGCGAGAGTTTACGTGTTTTCCCCACATTTTTTGCCAGTGAGTTCAGCCAATCTGAGTCAATATATTCAGCATTGTGGCTTTTCACTTTTTCTATACGTTGGTCATCATCGCTTGGCACTTCCATATTAAAGTTATGAAGTAACAACGATGTTCGCCATGTATCGGCTTCTGTTGCTAAAATTGGGAGGCCAGTTTGCATTGCTTGTTCGCACAGCGCCATAATACGCTGTTCTGGCATAAAACCACCGGTGAGTAGTATTGCCCCAATTTTTGTACCATTCATTGCCGATAAACACGCAGCTACTAAAATATCAGAGCGATCGCCAGGAGTAACTAATAGTGCACCTGGTGTGAAATGGTTTAAAATATTAGACACTGTACGTGCACAAAATGTGATACGACGCAGGCGTCGATGCAGCATGTCACCTTCGTTAATAATTGTGGCTTTTAAATACGCACTTAGGTCTTTCACACGTGGTGCGACTAAATCAAAATCCCATGGTATTGCACCAAGCAACATAAATGGGTTTTTTCTAAAAATTGGCAGTGATGCTAAACGGTTTAGTTCGTTATCTACTTCATCAGGTTTGTAGGAGTCGACTAAATCGGCGCGTGCTCTGCCTTCTTCATCAAGAGGGGCATTTACTTTATTAAAAATACAGCCTAATACACGCGGGTGGTCAATACCACCGTAATTACCAGCAGCAATCTCAAGACGATCTTCCAGCTGGGTAATATTATCGTTACCAGGCGTTAATACAAATACAATATCGGCACCGAGTGTTTGCGCTATTTCACGGTTAACGCGCCCTGCATAAGGTTGTTTACGAGTCGGAACCATGCCTTCAATAATGGCAACTTCATCGTCGTTAATTTTACTTTCAAAGCGCTCAACAATTTCTTCTAATAAGTCATCGCCCTTTGCATCACCAATCATTTGCTCTGCGTAATCCAATGCAAACGGTGTTGGTGGGTCAATAGGGGAGCCTTGCTTTATTATTTGTGTCGATTTTTCTGGACCGGTTTCGCCAGAGCGCGGTTGAGCAATAGGTTTAAAGAAATTAACTTTTACCGCCTTTTGCTCAAGCGCACGCACAAGCCCGACGGAAACAGATGTTAAACCAACTCCCGTAGAAATCGGTATCAACATAATACGGTGTGCCATATTATAGCTCCTTAACAATATTTGCAGAGTCGAGGGCGATAACCCATTCTTCATTCGTGGGCATGACGACAGCTTTGATACGAGATTGCTCAGTGCTAATTTCACCTTGTTGACCAAAACGAGCATCTAGGTTTGCTTGCGTGTCACATTCCATACCTAAAAATCCAAGTTGAGTGATCACTTTTTTACGAATGATATCTGAATTTTCTCCAATACCGCCGGTGAAAATAAGCGCATCAAGACGCTGCAAAGGCACCATGTACGACGCAATTTGCTTAGATAAACGATAGCAAAACATATCGAGTGCTAATGTTGCTTGTTGATTTCCCGCTGTAGCAGCTTCTTCAATAGTACGACAATCGTTTGAAAGCTCACTAATGCCTAACAAACCACTTTTTTGATTGAGTAAGTCATCTATTTGTTGCGCACTATAATCAAGTTGTGTCGTTAAAAAGTTAAATAAACCTGGATCAATATCGCCACTGCGAGTACCCATTACTAACCCTTCAAGTGGCGTAAGGCCCATACTTGTATCGACACTCTTACCATTTTTAATCGCACATACAGAACAGCCATTCCCCAAATGAGCACTAATAAAATTACTTTTTTCAATAGGTTGGTTAAGTAGTTTTGCTGTTTGCCCGGCAACATAAAAATGGCTCGTACCATGAAAGCCATAACGTCTAACACCAAACTCGGTATATAAATTGTAAGGTAGCGCATAAAGGTATGCGACCTTATCCATAGTTTGGTGAAAAGCCGTATCGAATACGGCAATTTGAGGTAAGCCTTTAAACGAGTCTTGCGCTGAAGATATACCCAGCAAGTTGGCATGACCATGAAGCGGTGCAAGTGTTGCAGCCTGGGTTATGCTTTCAATAACTTTATCATTAATTAATACTGATTTGGTAAAGTGCTCGCCACCGTGAACAACACGATGACCAACAGCAATTAGCTGTTCATCTAGTTTGTGATCTTTTATTAACGTTACTAGCGTATTAATAGCCTCAGCGTGAGCTTGCTCTGGTGCTAAATCAATAAGTGTTTTATCACCTTTGTATTTATACTTTACCGACGGAGTTGCTGCACCTAGTCGCTCTGCTAAGCCCGATATAATTTCATGGCCGGTGTTTGCATCAATAATGGCAAACTTTAAACTTGAGCTACCACAGTTTAATACTAAAACATGTTGTGACTTAGGAGCGGGTGTTGGCATAGATATAATTTCCATAAATAAAGTTTAGTAAGTGAACATTAATTATTTACTGTTACACTCAGGTCTTAATTAAAAGGCTAAAGATATTATAAACAAGGTCGTTAGACCCATGAATAAGTTTTATATTTTAAACTATTTGATGTATTTAGTTTAGTATTTTGCACAATTTAACAGCATAATTAAGCACTTTTACTGATTAAGTGAAACCCGCCGTATTTGTGTTACACTTTGTAAAATACGAGCTAATTTATGTATTGAATTTAGTAATTGTGAGGAGTCATGATGCAAAAAAGTGTGATGTCACAAGTTCAAATTGGTAGACAGTACGCAAAACAATGGCCAATGCGAAAAGAGTTAGCTCCATTGTTTAGTGAGTTTAGGGTAATTAGAGCAACAGAACTTGCCATTACTGTTATGCCGATTCTTGCTATGTTGACATTATTTTTTCAACTCAACTACCTTGGCCCTGATTTTTTACCACAAGCGATTGCCAGTGCATTGTTTTTCTTATCTTTACCTCTACAAGGTTTATTGTGGTTGGGTAAACGAGCACAAACCCCATTAGACCCAGCCATGCTAAGTTGGTACAAAGAGCTTCATACAAAAATGGTTGCTAATGGTTATCAAGCTAAGTTAAGTGAAAAAAAGCCCCGGTATTTGGAGCTTGCAACTTTACTTAAAGATATGTTTGAAAAAATGGACAAAGCGTTCACTAAAGAACAGTTTTAATAAACGCTTCTACTAATCACGCTTTTTGAAATTGCGTTATATAAAACGACAAGGTGACATGGTGTTCACCTTTCTCTTCTAGTGTTTCCCAGTGCTCAGGTCTAAATTTCCACGCAAACGGTGTCATCATTATCAGGTTTCTAACATCGTTAATACTCAGTGTTACCTGTTGAGTGATCAAATCTTGGTGAGTTTCTGTAAAACCTTCAGGCACATCTACTTTCGTATGCTCGCTTACTGATTGGTAAATATAAGCTTTTAACTCTTTTAAATGCCATGGCCCTGGGCTGGCCACGACAAGCGTAGCATTAGGTTTAGCGAGTCTATCAAGCTCTTTAGTAAATAAAGGTGCAAATACACTTATAAGAATATCAGCAAACCCTTCTTTAAAAGGGGCTTGACTGATTGACGCAACGCTAAAACTGCAGTTGGGATAACGTTTAGCTGCGTATTTTATAGCTGACTTTGAAATATCTACACCATAAACTTGCGCCTGAGTATTATTAGCAATAGCGTGGGTGTAAAACCCTTCACCGCACCCTAAGTCAATAATATTATTACCTTTTATAGTGCTTATTATATCGCTCAGTGCTTGTTGTAAGAAAGCATAATAACCCTGCTCTAAAAATGTGCGCCTTGCTTGCACCATTTCAAGCGAGTCACCAGGTTGTTTAGAGTTTTTGTTTTGAACAGGCAGTAAGTTAACGTAGCCTTCTTTGGCAAAATCAAAACTGTGGTTGCTTTCACAGCGCAGTGTATTTTGAGTTTTTGTTAGCGATTTACTACATAAAGGGCATTGATATTCAAGACTCATGAGTCTAGGTAATCCTTGTCATAAAAAGTTTTAACCCAGTGGGGACGGTATGTAATTAAAATGGTGATGGCCATTCCGTTCAACATGGCTTCTGGAAACCAAATTATAGCACTTAAATAAACGTAATTGTCGGCAAGTTCTTGCCAATTATACTGACCTAAAGAGAAATAAAAGAGGGCACCTAAAGATATCTTTATGCACGCTATAAACCCAGCTGTTATGAAGGCACAAACAAATATATAAACAAAAAAATGTTTTGGTAAATAGTGATAGCACACAACAAAACTTAAATAACTCAATAATATGGGAATAAAAGCGCCAATAAGTATTTGTACAGGTAAAAGGTTAAAACTAACCTGCCCAAATGAAAACAACAAGGCACTTGCCAGTAGGCTACTCAAAATGGCTAGCCGCCAGCCCAATATTAAGGTGGCTGCAGTAATACCAAGTATGTGCAGGTCAAGGCCAGTTAAAATACCGGCTTTAATACGCCACAGTAGTGCAAATACAAGCGCACAGGCTAATACACCTGTTTGCCTAGCAGACGTTTTATAAAGCGATTTATAGGTGTTTTTGTCGAAACTAAAAATCGCAATAGCAAGTACAAGGACCCACATCAGCCCTTGTATTTCAGTGTTTAACATTATAGCTACTTGAACGTTGACCAAATTGGCGCATGATCTGATGGTTTATCAATTGCACGCAGCTCATAGTCAATTCCTGAGTCAATACAACGCTCAGCAAGTGATTGAGTTGCAAGCACAACATCAATTCGCAGACCGCGATTATCTAAAAAGCCTTTAGAGCGGTAATCAAACCATGAGTATTGATCGTTAACATCAGGATAGAGTTCTCTGAAGGTATCTTTAAATCCCCAATCTAAAAGTGTTGATAGCCATTGACGTTCCTCTGGTTGGAAAGAGCACTTACCTGTTTTTAGCCAGCGTTTAGCGTTGACCTCACCAATACCTATGTCTAAATCTGTAGGTGATATATTTATGTCGCCCATAACAACTACATCCTGATCGGGAGTGAGGTTTGTATCTAGATGTGTCATCAAATCTTTATAAAATTGACGTTTATAGGGGAATTTAGTTTCGTGATTGATGTTATCGCCTTGCGGGAAATAACCATTCATAACGGTAATGTCGCGACCGTTATCTTGTTCAATAGTGACACTGATCATGCGCTTTTGCGACTCTTCTGTGTCGGTAGCAAACCCTTTTAAGACCGATTTTGGCTCTTTTTTGCATAACATAGCTACGCCGTAATGTGCTTTTTGACCGTGAAAGTAGACGTGGTACCCCATTTTTTGAACATCGTCTAATGGAAACGCTTCATCATGAACTTTAATCTCTTGCAAGCCAATTACGTCTGGTTGATGTTTATCAATAACAGCTTGTAATTGGTGAAGACGAGCACGCAGACCATTGATATTGAAAGAAATCACTTTCATTCGATTTACCTTTATATTTGTTCTCATTTTGATAGCAAATTGTATCAGTAATTTAGCTTACATAACATGTCTGAAATTACAAAATAGCTGCGCAAATGTTGATCAAATGGTGGTGAAAGTTTAAACATTGTTAATGTTGTATTAATTTATAAAATAAATAAAAAATTCAATTGATCTGCAAAAAATTGGCTATATAATGCGCGCAAATTCATTGGCAAACTCGTTCACATAGGATCTCTCATGAAAGCACAATTATTTTTAGCGGCAACATTATTAGCATCTTCTTCTGTTTCAGCTCAAAGTAACACTTACTTCAGCCAAGACAGCTCTATTGAGTCTAAGCTGTGTGTATTAAGCGCAAACGAAGGTTTTTCTGCAGCACGTAAATTAGCAGCTAAGCACAATGTATACTTATCACGCTTCTCACAAAGCATCATGTGTAACGGCCAAGATATTCGTGATATTGCAAAGAAAGATTCAACAAACAACATAACTGAAAACAAAGTAGAAGTGTTTGCTAAAGATGCTCAACAAGAAACTCAATTATGTATAACTGCATTAAAGCAAGGTTTAGCGCCAGTACGCCAAAAAATAGGTAACTTAAACTCGCTTAAATGTAACGGTCAGAAAGTTACTGACTTTGTTAAGCGTTATCAAAACGCTGCAATTTAATTAGCACGACAAAATTAATGAGAGCCCAGCTTTTACAGCTGGGCTTTTTTTTGCAAAATTTACAAGGTTGGTTGAAAAGGTTTCAAGGCTAACGTATTGAAAATAGAATAAATAATAAACAGGGTTTCTGTAGGGTACTGAAATTTATGTTTATTTTATTTTGGCACCAGACTTGTATTAGTTGTTGTGACATTTATTAACAACGAAGGACACGTCTTATGAAAAAGTTAACATTAGCAACAACTATTCTAGCAACATTAAGTTTAGCAGCCTGCGCATCTAATCAAGGTCTTGATAAAATAGACAGCGACTTTGCAAGCCTAGACAACGACAGTGATGGTTTTATTTCAAAAGTTGAAGCTGACGACGATAATATTTGGGGTCACTTTTCAAATATCGACACCAATATGGATGAAGAAATTAGTCGTAAAGAATTTAATGCTTACATGCAGTTAAACACTGGCAAGGTTGCAACCGATAGTGATGTAAGTGAATCAGCCTTTAAAGCTGAAATTGCAAAATTTGACAAAATTGAAAGTAGTTTTGCCAGTTTAGATAACGATAGTAATGGTTACATATCAGTTGTTGAAGGCAATGACGACGATATTTCAAATCACTTTGGTTATATGGACAAAAACGAAGACAAGCGAATTAGTAAAAATGAGTTTATGGGCTACATAAATAAATATGGTAAATCAGTAGCTGAAGACGAAGCGTTAGAGTCAATTAAACACAGCTAATTAAAATTCAGAACATAAAAATCAAAGCCAGTTATTTTAACTGGCTTTTTTTATGGCTAATTTTAGATAATTGCCAGATATATTTTCCTAGTTAGTGGTTGTTCTGTCATAATAGATGGCTGTGTATTTTTATTTATTAAGAGTGTATATGGCTGGGCGGCGAATTAGTGATGAGCAGTTGGTTGAAATCATTGAGGCTGCGATTTTTGTTGCAGACAAACCCATAAGTAAACGCCATATTAAAGACACTGTTTTAGTGGATATTGCAATTTCTATGTCACGTATAAACGATGCTATAGAAACAATACAAACACACTTTCAAACCCGTGGTATTCGCCTTGTTGAAGTTGGTAGTGGTTATCGATTTCAGGCGTGTAGTAGTTTGAGCCCTTGGTTGAGTAACCTATGGCAAGAACGAGCTCCTAAATACTCACGTGCTTTATTGGAAACATTATCACTTATTGCTTATCGTCAACCCATTACGCGTGGTGAAATAGAGCAAGTAAGAGGTGTAACAACGGGTTCGAATATAATTAAAACCTTACTCGAAAGAGAGTGGGTGAAAGTGGTAGGGCACAAAGAAGTACCGGGTAAGCCCGCTTTATACGCCACTACTAAACAATTTTTAGATTATTTTTCATTAACGGGTTTAGAAAACTTACCTGCGTTACCTGCGCAACAAGAAAGTAAAATAAACCAGTTATTAAGTGATCCTTCTGTGAGAGAACCATCCGAATGAATATACAAGGTGAAAAGTTACAAAAAGTCCTAGCCAGAGCTGGTGTAGGCTCGCGTCGTGAAATGGAAAAATACATTGACGCTAACCGTGTTAGTGTTAATGGCAAAGTAGCTAAACTCGGTGACCGCGTTGAAGAAACCGATTTAATTCGTGTTGACGGTCATACCGTAAAAATTGAAGAAAAAGCTGACAGAATTTGCCGTGTAATTATGTACAACAAACCCGAGGGAGAGTTGAGTACACGTAAAGACCCTGAAGGTCGTCGTACTGTATTTGACAGACTTCCTCGTATTGATGGCGATCGTTGGATAGCTGTAGGCCGACTGGATGTGAATACGTCAGGCTTAATGTTGTTTACCAACGATGGTGAATTAGCCAATCGTTTAATGCACCCAAGTTATGAAGTAGAGCGTGAATATTCTTCGCGTGTGTTTGGTGAAGTAACAAACGAGACACTTAAAAACCTGATGCGTGGTGTTGAACTTGAAGATGGTCCAGCAAAATTCACAAATATAAAACCGCTAGGTGGTGAAGGGATTAACCGCTGGTTTAATGTGACATTAAACGAAGGGCGCAACCGCGAAGTTCGTCGTTTATGGCAATCTCAAGACGTTGAAGTGTCGCGTCTTATCCGTATTCGTTACGGTAAGCTAGAGCTAGATAAGCGTGTGCCACAAGGTGGTTGGGTTGAATACGACTTAGAAACCGTTAACTACTTGCGTAAAACGGTTAAGTTAGGTCGTGAAACGCAAACTAAACTTTCAGTTATGCCTGAAAAACGCAAAGATAAACGCGCTAAAATTAATCAAATTCGTAAAGCGGTTAAAAAGCACAACCAACGTGTTAAGTCGACTAAGCGTAAGTGATATTTTGACGTTTTGTATAAAAGCCGCATTATTTGCGGCTTTTTTATTGAGGTTAATAAAAGTAAACAGCTGTTACTTTTTTATTTGTGCGTCTAATGACTCGCCATTGACTGCAATTGAATCATCACTCATTAAATATAAATAGGTCGGCATAATGCTTTCAGGTGTTGCCAACTTATCCCTATCTTCACCAGGGTATGCCGATGCGCGCATAGATGTGCGTGTAGCACCTGGATTAATACAGTTTACGCGAATGTTGGTTTTACCTACTTCACAAGCCCACGTTTGCATCATACCTTCAACTGCAAACTTAGAGATGGCATAGGGTCCCCAAAACTCACGGCCTTTACGACCAACACCAGATGAAGTGAAAACAATAGAAGCATTGTCTGATTTACGCATCACGGGGAATAATGCTTTGGTGATCATTGCTTGAGCTGTCACGTTAACTTTCATGATGTTCTCAAACGTAGATGAACAAAAATGTTCTAGTGGCCCTAGAGAGCCTAATATGCCAGCATTATTTAAAAGCCCGTCCAAACGACCAAACTGATTCTCAATAGTTGCAGCAAGATCACGATAATTTTGTTTTGTTGCGCCTTTTAAATCCATTGGCACAATCGCAGGTTTTGGGTAACCTGCATTCACAATTTCATCGTATACGCATTCAAGTTTATTTGTTGTTTTACCTAATAAAATAACAGTCGCACCATGCTTTGCATAAGTAATGGCTGCTACCCGACCAATACCATCGCCTGCGCCAGTGATTAAAATAACTTTATCGTTTAATGCATTTTCAGCTGCTTGATAAGTGTGCATAAAAGTACCAATTGATAGATTTTTTCTGATTTTAACATAGCAATTCGACAAGTAATCGAATTTATTGAAAAATTAGGTGGCGAAAAAAGAAACTTTACGTTAAGTTTAACTGGTCTAATGTCTCATTAATAATCTGATTACATTGTTTTAACTTGATACACTGATTAAACACACTATAAAAATAAAATATGTTCGGAGTCACCAATATGAAGAAAATGCTACTTTCACTCTCGGTCACTGCTGCTTTAGCAGGTTGTGGCGGCGGAGAAACGTTAGAAGATGTTAAGAATGAAACCGCTACAGTTGTACCTATGGCCACGGTTAGCTTTGACCCGGCTAACGGTGTAATTTCTGTTCCCAATGATTTATTAATGAGTGGTACCCAAGATGGTACTTTAAATATCCCAGGTGAATTAGATGACGACAATGTATCTATCCCTCGTGCTGCATATGCTGATCCTCAGTTGGCATTAGGCGCACTGGACGGCTGGTCGTCTCAAGTTCCTTATAAAGTTGATTTGACATTTCCACCAAATGTTTCACTTGACGAAGCGTCAGCTGGAACACCTGGTAGCGTAAGAATTTTTGAAGTAATAATGGGCGCAAGTCTGACAGATGCAGAATGTTCTGTTGCTCCAGCTGGTGCAGCTTGTAAGCTTGTTGGCGAATTAACATTCGGTGTTGACTTTGTTACTCAAGCTTCAGGAAATGCCGTCGCTATTATTCCTCTAAAGCCTTTTAAAGCAGGTAGTTCGTACATCAATGTATTAACCACAGGCCTTAAAGATTCTATGGGGCGTTCTATTGCGCCGTCATCTACTTATGGCTTAGTTAAGCAAGAAGCGCCATTAATTACTGATTCTCAACTTGCATTACAAGGTGCAGTTAATAGTTACGAGAACGTAGTTGTGAGCTCTGGTGATATTTCAAAGGAAGATATTATTTTTTCTGGCGCGATGACGATTCAGTCAGCGGGTCCAGTACTTGGCACAATTAAAAACTTATTGGCTGCAAGTTTACAAAACGATGCTTTGCCTACACCAGCATTGCAAGTACCTGAACAACCTATGGTCAATGTGCAACAAGTGTTTGCATCTCAGGGTGTAACAGTATCTGCTGCGTTTTCAGGCGTTCAATACCAAAAAGGTAGCATTATGTTACCTATGTATCTTGGTACGCCAACTGGCACAGATATTAGCGATTTAAACGATACATACTGGCAAGGTATGTGTGATAACGCTGTAGCACTTCAAGGTTACAAAGCGGTTGCAGGTGATGCATTCCCAACTGATCCTATTAGTGAAAATGATGGGTTATGTTCAGCGCTTAGTGGTGGACAGTTACGTGACCTAGGTATCGATAGCACACGTCATTTAACAAAATATAACTCAATCCCTAAAGTACAAAGTATGGCTAACGTACCAGTACAGGTGACAAAACCAATTTTACCAATCATTAACGGTGTACGTGCACAGTTACAGTTGCCTGCAATTGAGATGCCTGAAGGCGGTTGGCCTGTTGTTATGATGCAGCACGGTATTACAACTAATAAAGAGAGTATGCTTGCACTAACGGCTCAACTTTCAATTCAAGGTTTTGCAACGGTTGCAATAGACCACCCTCGTCATGGTGAACGTGGTGTTGATGTAGACGGTGACGGCAACGATGACTTTAATGCAACGACCGGTTCAGTACTTAGCTACATGAATTTAAGCTCTTTATTAGTTGCACGTGATAGCTTACGCCAATCAGCAGCTGATTTATTAGGTTTACGTTTAGGCTTAAACTTTTTACAAGATGCAACTATTAACAGCCAAGATGTAACATACATAGGGCATTCATTGGGTTCTATTGTTGCTCCTGCATTTATTGCACAGGCTAATAATCCATTAGCGCCTACTGTTGACCCATTATTTAATGTAAATACAGTGGCTCTGGCAAGTGGCGGCGGTGGTATAGCTAGCTTCTTATTAGAATCAGCAGCATTTGGTCCGTTTATTCAAGGCTCTGTACTTTCTCAAGCTGGTACGACTGAAGCTGATGAATTTAATGCCTTCTTGCAAGGTGATGCTGTTTCTAACTGTGGTGCTGAGTTGCCAGATATGGAAGCATATTTAACTTGTGGTTATAACGAGTATATTACTTCTATAACAACGGCAGGCGAAACAGCTAAGCTTACTAATATCCAAGGCGTGTTTACGCAGTTTGCGTTTGCTTCTCAAACAGCATTAGATAGCGGCGATCCAACTAATTACGCAGCAGCGGTACAAGCGTTAGGTACACCTGTTTATACGAATGTTGTAGTGGGCGACGGCGGTGAAAACAAGCCAGATCAAGTTATTCCACCAATGGCAGCTAACAATCCTATTTCTGGTACAATTCCACTTGCTAACTTTATGGGATTAGAAACGGTAAGTACAACGCAAGCAATGACAGAAGCACCGGCTAGCTACTTAGTTAAATTTTCTAAGGGCCATCATGGTTCTATTTTAACACCTGCTCAAGATGCTGCTCAGTCTTCTACTGTAGAGGGGAGTGCTGCTGCAAATGCTGAAATGCAAATGCAAGTTGCTGTTTATTTAGCAACGCGCGGTCGTATGTTATTAGTAACAAACAGTGATGTTGTTACTGATTAAATATACACTCTAAAATATATCTAGTACAAAGCCACTTTAAAGTGGCTTTTTTTTGCTTAAAAGCATGATAAATTAGCGTAAATTTAAAATCGGAGAAACCAGTTGGAATTTTTATACGAGTACGGTTTGTTTTTCGCCAAAACAGTTACCTTTGTTATTGCGATAGGAGTTATTTTAATGATGCTTGTTGGCGCTGCTGTGAGGCCAAAAGCAAAAAAGGGTGAAATACAAATTGATGATGTGTCGGCTCAGTTGAGTGAGCTTAAAGAGGATTTTTTACAAAATACATTAAGTAAAAAAGAACTTAAAGCGCACGATAAAGAGCGAAAAGCGCTCGACAAAAAGTCAGATAAAGAAGGCTCAAAACCTCGCCTGTATGTTGTTGATTTTATTGGCAGCATGGATGCACATGAAGTTGAAAGTTTAAGAGAAGAAATTACAGCAATTATTTCAATTGCAGACCCTAAAAAAGATAAAGTCCTCATTCGCTTAGAAAGTGGTGGTGGGGTAGTCCATGGCTATGGGCTTGCTGCATCGCAGTTGCAACGCATTAAATCGGCAGGTATACCACTGAGTGTGTCAATCGATAAGGTAGCAGCGAGTGGTGGTTACATGATGGCTTGTGTAGCTGATGAAATATTGGCAGCGCCTTTCGCAATAGTTGGCTCAATTGGTGTGATAGCACAAATTCCAAATTTTAATAAAATCTTGAAAAAGAATGATGTTGAGTTTGAACAAATTACCGCAGGAGAATTTAAACGAACCTTGACACTGTTTGGTGAAAACACAGACAAAGCGCGTGAAAAATTTAGAGATGAAATTGAACAAACTCATGATTTATTTAAAACGTTTGTCAGTTCACAGCGCCCAAGTTTAAATATAGACCAAGTTGCAACGGGTGAACATTGGTTTGCAACGCAAGCAATAGAAAAAGGATTAGTTGACGTAATTAAAACAAGCGACGATGCATTACTTGAACAGCAAAGCGAACGTCAAATATACAAAATAAAATACAAAGTAAAAAAAGGACTAAGCGATAAATTTGCGCTTGGATTAAGTAGTGGCGTTAATAAAATAGGCATAAACTTGCTGTCTAAGTTTAAATCACTAAACCCTTAAGTACGGCATAAAGTGTTACGCATAAAAAACCCTGATAACTATCAGGGTTTTTTATAGCTTTAAAACTGCATGGCCATTAGTCAATCGACTTATGGTAATCCTCTAAATCTTTTGCAGCGTTAGGGTCGTTAAATATAGCTTCATCTAACTCACCTTCGCTTTTAGCAACCGCGCAAGTAACCATACAGTCGCCTGTAACATTTACAGCAGTACGAGTCATATCTAATAGTCTGTCTACACCAATAATTATGGCGATACCTTCTACCGGTAAACCAACTTGGTTAAGCACCATTGCTAGCATAATTAAACCAACGCCTGGTACACCCGCCGTTCCTACAGACGCAAGCGTAGCTGTTAATATTACCATTAAGTAATCGGATACCGTTAAATCTACTGCAAAAACCTGTGCAATAAATACCGTAGCAACACCTTGCATGATTGCAGTACCGTCCATGTTAATAGTTGCACCTAGCGGAATAGTAAATGATGCGACAGAATTACTAGCACCTAACTTTTTAGTTGCAGTTTCAAGTGTTATTGGCATGGTTGCACTAGAGCTTGATGTACTAAAGGCAAATAAACACGTGTGTTTCATTTTTGCTAAGAAAGTGGCAGGGTTTAAGCCGGTCAGGAGTTTTAATAATAAAGTGTAGTTTACAAAGGCATGAAACAATAGCGCTAATACAACAACACCAAAGTATTTAGCTAAACTTACAATCAAATTAAGTTCAATCGTAGTAAATAGTTTGGCCATTAAAAAGAACACACCGTAAGGGGCAATGTTCATTAGTAACGTTACTAACTTTAAGATAACGGTGTTTAAATCTTCAAAAACGGCTGCAACACGTTTACCTGCTGAGCCACTTAAAGCCATAGAAATGCCAAAAAGCAATGCAAATACAATAACTTGCAACATATTTCCTTTTGCCATTGCTTCAAATGGGTTGGTTGGAAACATATCAATAATAACACGAGCGAGGGTCGGAGCTTCCTTCGCATCGTAACTTGCTTGAGATGGCAAGCCTATGCCTTCACCTGGGTTAAATAATAAGGCAAGTGTCATAGCCACCGTTATAGCGATTGCAGTTGTAACCAAATACAAGCCAATCGATTTTCCACCTAATCGGCCTAATTTTTTAGGGTCACTTAAGCTGCAGGTACCACATACCAAGGACACAAAAACAAGAGGAACAACGAGCATTTTTAGGCTGGCAATAAATATTTGCCCACCCACATGAAAAATGCCGTCAACAAAAAAGGCTTTAATTGGCAAAGAGAATAATCCAAGAGGGATTAGATAATCGTCTTGACCAGCTAAGATTGCTTGAAATATAAAACCAACTGTAACACCAAGCACCATACCAATCATGATGCGAGTAGTTAAACTTAAGGTACCGATTTTTGACATACACCGAATCTACTTTTTATAAATTTGCCATAGACTACCAGTAAGAAATTATTTACTACAGAAAAAATTAGTATTTACACGAAATATTTTTGTACAAAAAAGTAATAAAAAACTGTGATTTTAGACTAAGTTATAGGTTAATATGAGGTAAACAACATATTGTTAATAATAACAACGCTAGGGAGAGGTTCATGCCTTTAATGCGACTACTCGGCATTTTATTGCTCAGTTTATTACTCACAGCCTGTGGTGGCGGTGGATCAATTGAAAAAAGCGGTACAGTTGGTGACACTGATACGGACACAGATACAACAACTTATACGTTAACGCTACAAGGCTACTCTCAAGCAGACGCAACTAAATCAAATAGCGTGACGAATACTGCGTCATTAGATTTACGTGCAACCCTAAAAGACAATGATGGCGCTGTTGTTGCTGGTAAACGCATTACCTTTACGTTGGCTGACGATATAGGGGTTTTAAACCCTGATTCAGCCCTGACACAAAACGATGGCATAGCAACAATCGAGTTAAGTGCAGGCTCTGAGGCAGGCGCTGGTGAAGTTACTGCCACCTACAATGGCGATGATGAAACGTATACAGCCACGTTTGCATTTCAATCAACGGGTGGCCAAGGTGACGACACGGGTGTGAGTGGCTCAACAACTTTAGAAGTCCAAATTGTTGACCAAAATGGTGATAAATTTACCAGTGCTAATCCAGTAACTGCGGATAACGTTGGTGTTGTTGTTGCTACACTAAAATCAGATGGTGTTGCTGTTGCGGATAAACTTATTTCTTTTAATACCAATTTTACGGGCGTTATAACGCCAGAGCTTGGCACAGCAATTACTGATGACTCAGGCGAAGCTCGCGTCACATTGGGCAGTGGTGTTGCAACGGGTGCTGGCCAAGTTGTAGCAAGTTACGCTCCAGCAAGTGGTAAGAGCGTTAGCAACACGGCTGTCTTTTACTCATCGGGTGATGGTGCAGCGCAAGATGAAGCGCAATTTTCAGTATCTATTAAACTACTAACAGGCTGTAATGCTGATTGGGATGATAACCGAAGCAATGTTAAATTAGACCCTTTATCTGCAGCATCTGGTTGTACTGTGACCAACAGTATTTCATCTTCTGAATTGGGTGAGCTATTTGTAGAAGTCACTAATGAACAAAGTGGCGAAGGCAGTAAAAACGCACTCGTAAATATTGAAACGAATTTAGGTACAATTTTACCTTCATCGGGCACTGCTTTAACTGATAACTTTGGTATTGCATTATTGAAGTTGCAACCGGGCAATACTGGTGGCGCAGGAACCGTTACAGCAACGGCTCTCGATGAAAGTGCATCTTTAAACTTTGCAGTGGGTATTGCAAATTTAACGCTTAGCGTTGATAACGGCTTGAACACCAATGATGACGGTAGCGTTATACCGCTTAAAGCCGGCGGTAGTACGGTAATAGAAGTAACGCTTACAGACGAAGATGGTAATTTATACTTAACGGCTACTGACGTTGAATTTAGCTCTACCTGTGCGATTGCTGGTGAGTCAGTCATTGATGACAGCGTAAAATCGTCAAATGGTATTGCTACAGCAACTTACAGAGCAACAGGGTGTAACATTGACGATGATGTAACTATCACTGTTGAAACTGGCGGACAAAACTTTACTGAATCAACGGTTATACCCGTTGAAAGTTCTGCAGTACAGTCTATTCAATTTGTGGATGTAAGCGAAACATTTATTGCGCTTCCACCAGGCGAAGGTGGCCTACCAACTCAATCAATCGTTACTTTCAAACTTTTAGATGCTGACAATATAGCGTCTTCTCAGCAACGAATTGACTTTAAACTAACAGATTCGGTAGGCGCTGCAAATTTAACGCTTACCAGTGGCAACACAGATAACGAAGGTTTGGTACAAACGACAGTAACGTCAGGTATTGTGCCTGGGCCTTTAGTTGTGAAAGCGTGTTATGTGTCTAAAGACGATGTTAAAGCACTTCCAGAGGGTGATGATTTAACGTGTTGGGTTGATGACTTCCAATTGTGCCAAACTGATCCTAGCAATGAAATTTGCCCAGAGGGTACATTAAACCTGATCCCACTTTCTGAGCAAATTAGTTCTGTTTCTGCTCAGCTTACACTTGCCTCGGGTGTAACTGACCAAAACAGCTTTGATTTAAGCCCAACAACATTTAACACTAACTCGCTTTACTACAACGGTATCATAACCGATTTAACTGTATTTTTTGGTGACCAGTTTAATAATTACAACGGTGACGGTGTTGAAGCCACAGTGCTTTCAGAAGCAGGTGTGGTTGGCTCTTCAAGCAACGAAGAAACATGTAAAACAACCGATGCAACCTGTGTTGTTACATGGCGCTCTCAAGGTGACCGCCCATTTGAAGATTACAAATGGGGCAACAGAATAGGCGATATCGACGGTAATGCGTCTACAACTGAGGGTATCAATCCTAAAACAGGCCAAATTAACTGTGACCCTTACTTTGGCGCAGCTGCACCGTGTATTAATGGTATTACCCGCGCTAAAAATGACGAAAATGGCGTAGTAATGGGCGGGCGCGTAAGTGTGCTTGCAGTTACTAAAGGTCAAGAGAATTTTGTTGATGAGCAATCAACTGATGATATAAAGCGTACGAATGGTTTATTTGATATTGGCGAGTACTACGCTAGCTACGATTTACCTGAAGCCTTTATTGATCACAACGAAAATAACAGCTTTGATAAAGCGGATTGTAGTGATGCACGCGGCGATGATTACGACCCTGTATCAGATGCGTGTTCAGAGTTAAACTCACGTGGTGGCCATAACGAAACGTGGCGTGACTTAGACAACGACGGTATCTACGATGCCGCTGACGGCCTATACAATGGTTTATTATGTAGCGAAGCTGCAAATGCTGCAGGCGAATGTTCACGAGAGTTGGTTGAGGTTCGTAAAAACATAGAGCTAGTTATGTCAGGCGATGAACCATATGTGCGTTTCTCTGTGGTTAAAACGGATGCATTACCAGCACCATTTGAAGTATTTGTTCCTGCCGATTGTTCAAGCTCAGTATCTGGTAACAGAACTTTTGTAGAGTTAGAAGAGTCCGATGTAACTGAACGTTGTGATGTTGCTGCAATAGACCTTTCTGTCAACAATGTTGAAATCGCTAACCCAGATTTCGACCCTAATGACCCTGACGAAACAGACCCTGAAACACTTACCGTGGACATTGGTTTAACATCAATGGCTGTTCGTATTCACTACACAGATGAATTTGGTAATCCATTACCTGCAAACACAGTAGTGTCTTTAACAACGAGCAATGGCGATCTGTCAATTATTAGTCACAGTGAAACAATACCTAATACCAACACAGATAAACCGATGTACTCGGATGTATTAATTTCACGAGAGACTGATGGTAACGACCAAACAAGTGGGGTTTTAAGTATTACTTTTGAATTTGAAAACCAACTAGGGGCCAGTAAAACGGTCTCGACAGGCATCACAATTTTCGATGATGTTTAAGTTATCGTAAAAAATGCCAACCTTTAGGTTGGCATTTTTCTTTGTGTTCTATATATTCCACAGCAATTATTCTAAAAACACCAGTTTGTCTAAATTAGCAACAAAAATTGTTCGTTTATTCAGTAAATACTGAAAAGTTTGTATTAAAAGCTTGTAACAACTAGTGTTTGTAGATATACCTATAAATATTCGCACCGCTAATGCGGTAAACACATTTTCAATATTTGGTTAGAAATAGGCAACTATGGGCAAATCGCTAGTAATTGTAGAGTCACCTGCTAAGGCTAAAACAATTAATAAATACTTAGGTAATGACTTTATCGTAAAGTCCAGTATTGGACATGTACGAGACTTACCTACCTCAGGTTCGAGCAAAGCAAAAGTGCCGGCAACTAAAACGCCAGCAGAAGTGCGTAAAATGCCACCGGATGAGAAAGCAGCTTATAAACAGCAACGAGATTACACAAACTTGGTTGCACGTATGGGGATTGATCCTGAAAAAGGCTGGCAGCCTCATTACGAAATCCTACCGGGTAAAGAAAAGGTTGTTCAAGAATTACAAAAGCTGGCCGAAAAAGCAGACCAAATATACCTCGCAACGGATTTGGATAGAGAAGGGGAAGCAATTGCTTGGCACCTTCAAGAAATAATCGGTGGTGAACCAGAAAAATACAAACGCGTTGTTTTTAACGAAATTACTAAAAATGCCATTCAGCAAGCGTTTGAAACACCGGGTGAGCTAAATACTGACATGGTATTTGCTCAGCAAACTCGTCGCTTTTTAGACCGTGTTGTGGGCTTTATGGTATCGCCGCTTCTATGGGCAAAAGTAGCGCGTGGTTTATCTGCAGGGCGAGTACAGTCAGTTGCGGTACGATTACTCGTAGAGCGTGAGCGTGAAATAAAAGCGTTTATTCCAGAAGAGTTCTGGGATATTCATGCAGATGTTAAAAATAGCGAGTCTGACCTACGTTTAGAAGTCACTAAACAAGCAGACAAGCCATTTAAACCTGTAAATGAAGCACAGATCAAAGAGGCGGTAAAAAGCCTTGAGAGTGCAGAATATAAAGTTGTTAATGTTGAAGAAAAACCGAGTAAAAGTCGCCCAAGTGCACCTTTAATCACTTCAACAATGCAGCAAGCTGCCAGTACACGTTTAGGTTATGGTGTTAAAAAGACCATGATGCTAGCGCAGCGATTGTACGAAGGCGGTTATATTACTTATATGCGTACTGATTCAACAAACTTATCGAAAGATGCTGTTGAGATGTGTCGTGAATACGTTACAGAGCAATTTGGCTCAAAATATCTGCCAAAAGAACCAATTAACTACAGTTCTAAAGGTAATGCACAGGAGGCACACGAAGCCATTCGTCCTTCTAGCGTTACTGTGCTGTCTGGACACCTTGAAGGTGTAGATGCCGATGCTAAAAAGCTTTACGAATTAATATGGCGTCAATTTGTAGCGTGCCAAATGGTACCTGCAGAGTACGATTTAACAACCTTAACTGTTGCGGCTAACGATTTTCAGCTTAAGGCAAAAGGGCGTGTGCTTCGTTTTGATGGTTGGACCAAAGTGCAACCAGCTGTTCGTAAGAAGAACGAAGAAGATCAATCACTCCCAGCTGTTGCAGTGGGCGAAACACTGACACTTGTTGAACTTGATCCTAAACAGCACTTCACTAAGCCACCAGCGCGTTTTAGTGAGGCAAGTTTGGTAAAAGAGTTAGAAAAACGAGGAATAGGTCGTCCATCTACTTATGCTTCTATCATTTCTACAATTCAAGACCGTGGCTATGTGCGGGTAGAAAACCGTCGTTTCTTTGCTGAAAAAATGGGTGAAATTGTAACCGATCGTCTGGTTGAAAACTTTACCGATTTAATGAACTTTGATTTCACAGCAAAAATGGAAGGTCGTTTAGATGATATAGCAGAAGGTGAGCGTGTATGGACGCAAGTACTTGATAAGTTTTACGCTGATTTTTCAACCCAATTAACCATTGCAAAAGACGAACCAGAACAAGGTGGCATGCGTCTTAATGAAATGGTTGAAACTGATATAGAGTGTCCTACCTGTAGCCGTAAAATGGGTATTCGCACGGCATCAACGGGTGTTTTCTTAGGGTGTACAGGTTATAACTTACCGCCTAAAGAACGTTGTACTACTACTATGAATTTAGTGTCGGGCGATGAAGCGGTTGCCGCTGATGTTGAAGACGAAGAAACAGAAAAATTAATGCAAATGAAGCGCTGTCCCGTTTGTGAAACAGCGATGGATTCGTATTTAATCGATGAGACTCGCAAGTTACATGTATGTGGTAACAACCCTGCGTGTAAAGGGCATATTGTTGAGCAAGGCACGTTTAAGATTAAAGGTTATGACGGTCCAATTATTGAGTGTGATAAATGCGGCTCAGACATGGAACTTAAATCTGGACGTTTTGGTAAGTACTTTGGCTGTAATAACGAAGAGTGTAAAAATACACGTAAGTTACTAAAAAATGGTGAAGCCGCTCCGCCTAAAGAAGATCCAGTTCATATTCCTGAATTAGAATGTGAAAAATCAGAAGCCTATTTTGTATTACGTGATGGTGCTGCAGGTATATTTTTAGCTGCAAATACATTCCCTAAATCTCGTGAAACTCGAGCTCCTAAGGTTGAAGAGTTAAAACGATTTAGAGATCGTATATCCCCTAAATTTTACTATTTAGCGGACGCACCAGGTCAAGACCCAGATGGTAATCTTGCTGTTGTGCGCTACAGTCGTAAAAACAAAGCGCAGTATGTTATGACTGAGATAGACGGCAAAGCAACTGGTTGGACTGCTCATTATGAAGCGGGTAAGTGGGTAGAAGAAGCCAAGAAAAAAGCTGCACCTAAAAAGAAAGCAGCTGCTAAAAAAGCCCCTGCTAAAGCAAAACCTAAAGCAAAAGCAAAAAAAGATGAAAAGTAACTAAAGCGCGTTTTTAACACCTTATAGTTACAAAAAACCGGAATGCACAGCATGTGTCTATTCCGGTTTTTTTATGCTTGGTAATTGTGCTCGCAACGGCTTTTTGGCTGTTCAATTAGCTAAGCATAGCTAGCCTTAAAAGCAGGCTTAAAGCATACCTTTGAGTCAGGGTTAGATTTTTACAGAAGTTACTTTTTGATAGCCTTCTGATTCAAGCTCATCATTTACGCAATTTAAAACATACGCGTAAAGGTCTTCATTCATTACATCGTCGTCTTTAGCCCAGTTAACGCACATCTCAGTGTACTCTTTTACCATTTGTGCTGATGCTACTGGTGTATCGTCTGCTACTGAGTATGTTGCATATACTGCAAATAGAGACGCTGTAAGTGATGCAAGTAATGCTTTTTTCATTCGTTTATTCCTAAAAATGGTTTTATAGCGGTGATTGTCGCTATTAAACAAACATGTCCAAGCAGAACGCTTCTGTTGGTATGCTGAATTTAATCGAATTTTAAATAAAAGATAACGAAATATATTTATCGTAAAGATAAGTTTATTTATGAGCCGTTTTTTTATAATTATTTGTATAAGCTTAATTAATACGTTAATGTCGCCTTTTTTAATTCATAGATTAATAAATGACACCTAACACTCCCGTTACACCCAAAAAAAACATTCAATCAACCAATAAAATAGAGCATGCATTGGAGTCGTTTATTTTTAAAGGACGTTGGTTGTTAGCGCCTTTTTTTGTTGGCCTTTTGTTTGCAGTTATTTTGTTATTAATAAAGTTTTTTAAACAACTTTATTTAATGGGGATCGCTACTTTTACCGCATCAAACCAAGATTTACTAGTAGGCATATTGACGCTGGTTGATACAGCGTTACTTGCAGGCTTATTGTTGATTATTATATTTAGTGGATACGAAAACTTTGTGTCTAAACTAGGTATAGATAATCATGAAGATAAGCCATCTTGGATGGGTAAAGTGGGGTTTTCAGGGCTGAAAATGAAACTTATCAGCGCAATCGTTGCAATATCGGCTGTTGAACTATTAAAAGTGTTTATAAATTCAGAGGCGCATTCAAACGACGAGCTACTATGGAAAGTAATAATCCACGTTACTTTTGTGATGTCTGGAGTGTTGTTTGCATTTACCGATTACCTCAATAGTAAAACCCATAACCATTAAATTTACCTACAAAAAAAGCCCATGTTATTACATGGGCTTTTTTGTAACTAATTAGCGGTTAGCATCAATTAGCACTTTGCGTAATAGCATGCAAACGGCGCTAATAGTAATTGATCGTTCGTTATATACCCTTTGTGGTGGCTAAGCTCACTAAACTCTGTTAATACCTCAGTTGGCATTGATAGCGATGCTTCAGTGCCACTTAAATTAAAAACACACAACATTTTTTCATTTTTGAATGTTCTGTAAAAAGCAAGTACAGGCTCATGTGTGTTAATAAATTCAATATCGCCTTCAAGTAGCACGGTTTTTGTTTTTCGCCACGCCATAAATTCACGATAAGCATTTAAGATAGAATCATGATCATGTGTTTGCTGTTTTACTGATTGCTGTTTATGCTGCTCGTCTACAGGCAGCCATGGCTTAGTGTCACTAAAGCCCGCATGGTGTAAATCGGCATTATCCCATGGCATCGGCGTTCTACAGCCATCACGGCCTTTAAAGTTTGGCCAAAAGGTTATTCCATACGGGTCTTGCAAATCTTCAAAGGCTACGTTGGCTTCCCCTAGGCCTAATTCTTCACCCTGGTACATACATACGCTACCGCGCAAGGATGCGAGTAGGGCGGTGAGCATTTTACATTGCTGTGAATTAACTTCGCCATTTTGACTCCAACGGCTTGCTACACGTTCAACGTCGTGATTGCTAAACGCCCAACAAGGCCAGCCTTCTGTCATTCCTTTTTCAAGGGTTTGCACGGTTGTTCTTATATACTCACTTGAATAATCGTTAGTCAAAAGCTCAAAGCTATAACCCATATGCAGCTTATCACCGCCTTGTGTGTACTCTGCCATAGTGGCTAAAGAGTCCTCTGACGAAATTTCACCCAGTGATACAGTGCCTGGGTATTTATTAAGTAACGCACGAATATCTTGCATAAACTCAATATTTTCAGGTTGGGTATTATTGTAATAGTGGTATTGAAATGCGTAAGGGTTGTCTTCACTGAAACCACGGCCTTGGCGTTTTTCTTTTGGTTTTGCAGGATTATCACGAAGCTGCGCATCATGATAGCAAAAGTTAATGGCATCGAGTCTAAAACCATCAACGCCTTTTTTAAGCCAAAACTCAACGTTATCTAGCACTGCTTTTCTAACATCTGGGTTATGAAAATTTAAATCGGGTTGTTCAGTTAAAAAGTTATGAAGGTAGTATTGCCCTCTGCGTGGTTCCCATTGCCATGCACCGCCGCCAAAAATTGATAACCAGTTATTTGGTGCAGTGCCGTCTTCTTTAGAGTCAGCCCACACATACCAGTCGGCTTTGTCGTTACTTTGATTTTCACGGCTGTCTAAAAACCATTGATGTTGATCTGACGTGTGGCTTAACACCTGGTCGATAATAATTTTAATATCGCGGTCGTGTGCTTGTTCAATAAGCTCATCGAAGTCGTTTAAATTGCCAAATAAAGGGTCAATATCACGGTAGTCACTAATATCGTAACCAAAATCTTTCATTGGAGATTTAAAAAATGGCGAAATCCAAATAGCATCAACACCTAAGCTCTTAATATAATCAATACGATTAATTATTCCTCTTAAATCACCAATACCGTCGTTGTTGCTATCTTGAAAGCTACGCGGGTAAACTTGATAAATAACCGCACCTTTATACCACTGCTTTTGGGCCATGCTTTTCTCCGTCATTCCAAACAGTTTTTTAAATTCTTATATGTGATTATGGTAAATCACGTTATTTGCAAAAAGCATACGTGAAGGCCGAGATACTGTAAAAAGACTGCATACGTATGCACAAAAATAAGCATGTTTGAGTGACTTCAAAAAGCGTCTATTTAGTTTTTAGGAAGCGTTGCCATTAAATTGAATCTGTTTACCAATTGTATGTAATTAAAAAGTAACACGGCACAGCACCTCGCAAGTGCATATTTTTGCTGGATTGCACTATAATAGTGATTGCATGTAATGGTCTTACCAATTTCACATTGATATTTATTAGTTAAATTTAGCCAATGGTGTATAGATCTAATTTATTTCTTAATAATTACAAGCTGTTAATGCAGGTTTAAATCATTAGGCTATTTTGCATAATTGTAATATTCGGATAAAATTTGTTGCACCAATTAATATCATTTAAAACAGTGTGTTACTAAGGTTTGTGTGAAGTTTATGTTAATTTATGTTGGTTTTATAAGGCTTGAATACGTATGCATAAACTTGTTAATAAAATAAACCAAGCGTTAATATCCATCCTGACAACAAAATAAGCTCGCCTCGGTTTACTATCACTAAACAATTGAGCGGGTATCACAATATGGGTAACGGGAAAACATCATGTCTATGTTCAAACCAAGTATATTAACTCTGGCGTTAGCTGCTGCTGGCATCACTAGTTTTGCAGCAACTGCAGCGGAAGAAAAACAATTAAAAAATGATGACGTAGAAGTTATCGAAGTTAAAGGTTTTCGTGGCAGTATTGTAGAATCAATCAACACTAAACGTTTTTCACCAGAAGTCGTTGAGTCTATCTCTGCAGAAGATATCGGTAAGTTACCTGACTCGTCGATTGCTGAGTCTATCGCTCGTTTACCTGGCTTAACAGCACAGCGCCTAGACGGTCGTGCAAGCCGAGTGAGTGTTCGTGGCTTTAGCGAAAACGAAAGTGCCACTACATTTAATGGTCGTGAGCAAGTATCAATTGGTGATAACCGTGGCGTTGAGTTCGACCTTTACCCATCTGAAATAATGAGCGGCGTTACCGTTTATAAAACACCAAGTGCGAGTATCGAAGCTGAAGGTATCGCCGGTGTTATCGACATGCAAACCGTTAAACCTTTAAGTAAAGGTGAACGTGTAATCATGTTTAATGGTCAACTTGAGCAAACTGGTTTTGGTAAGCTTAATCCAGACGGTGATGATCAAGGTTACCGCGGTACGGTCTCATACATTGACCAATTTGCAGATGACACCATTGGTGTTGCGTTTGCTCTAAACACAATGAGTTCACCAAATCAAGAAAAGCGTTGGAACTCATGGGGTTACCCAGAGTTTACTACTGAAGATGGTCAATCATATTCTATTTTAGGTGGTGCAAAACCATACGTACGTTCTTCAACGCTTGAGCGTGATTCAGCAATGCTTGTATTAGAAGCTGCACCGACTGATAAATTAAATATGACGTTTGATGCGCTTTATATCGACTTTTCAGATGAACAAATTTTGCGCGGTATCGAAATTCCATTTGCATGGGGTCAAGGTTCAATTAGCTCAGATTCAACAACAGTTGATGCTGAAACTGGATTTATCACAAGTGCTGTGACTGAAGGTCAGCGTGTTGTTGTTCGTAACGACCATCAAGAACGAAAAGCTGAATTAACGCAGTTTGGTTTTAATGCAAAATACGATATTAACGACAGTTGGAGCACAGAGTTTGATATTAGCCGCTCTGAGGTTGAACGTCAGCTATGGAGCATTGAAAGTTATTCAGGCACAGGTCGAGGTGATGCTAATGGTGTTGCTGACAACATTGGTTATATGCTTGATGGCGGTAATACAGGTGCACAATTTTCTCATGAGCTAGACTATAGTGACTATAACCTAATTCAATTAGGTGGCCCGTTATCGTGGGGTGGAAGTAAAGCCCTTAATGACAAATATGGTTTAACTGACACACCTTTTCAAAATACAGCACAAGATGGTTTCATCAATGCGCCAGAAGTGAATGATGAACTAACCACGTTAAAACTTGCTGCAACTAAAATTCTAGACAACGAATACGTTAATGCTGTTAAATTTGGTATGTCTTATCGTGACCGTGAAAAATCAAAGTTATCTGAAGGTTATTTTTTAACACTTAAAGATTTTTCTCTATCAAACCCAGGTATGGTCTCGGTTCCAGAGCAGTACCGTTTAGGTTCAGCTAGCTTAGACTTCATTGGTATGGGCGATATGATTGCCTACGATACTCGTGCCCTAATAAACGATGGTTACTATGATTTACTTCAAGAGAGCCTTACAGACCAAAAACATAAAACACAGTCGTGGACAGTCCAAGAAAAAGTAACTGCCTTCTTTGTTCAAGCCGATATTAACGCAGAAATTGGATCAATTCCGGTAACAGGTAATGTGGGCGTTCGTTATGTTAAAACTGAACAGTCTTCACAAGGTTCAGCTGCTAACACAGTAGACGGTCTCGTAGTTGTTACACCAACAGACGTAAGTCACGACTACAGCCATGTTTTACCAAGCATTAACTTGTCGTTTGCAATCGACGAAGAACAAACGTTACGTTTTGGTGCGGCTAAAACTATTTCACGCGCATTGTTAAATGATATGAATGCGTCAATCAATGCATCATACGGTCAACAACCAGATGATAATGGCAACTTTTGGAGTATTTCAGGTGGTAACCCTAAACTAGAGCCAAAAGAAGCGACAGGCTTCGATATCAGCTACGAAAATTACTTTAATGCAGAAGGTTACTTCTCTGCTGCGGTTTTCTATAAAGATATCAACCAGTGGATATTTGATGGTACTTACGCAGTCGATATGTCTGGCGTAGCTAACCCTGCAACGGGTGAAATACCAGCAACTTCTTCAGGTACTGGTAATGGTAAAGTAAATGGTGGCGGCGGTGACCTATGGGGTTACGAGCTTTCTCTTGCGCTACCGTTTAACGTATTTCATTCTTCACTTGATGGCTTTGGTTTAATTGCAAGCCATACAGGCATTGAGCAAGACGTTGAAGATCAAAATGGGAATGAATATGAACTTGTTGGCTTATCTGACCAAATAGATAGCTTAACTGTTTACTACGAGCGTAATGGCTTCCAAGCGCGTACAAGTATGCGTAAACGTAGTGACTTTAAAGGTAACGTAAATGGATTAGGCCTTGCTGCAACTCAAGTTGACATTAAAGGTGAAACAATTTGGGATGCACAATTGGGCTTTGATTTTGGCGAAGCAGGTGTTGATAGCTTAGATGGCTTAAATGTAACCTTCCAAGTACAAAATATTACTGAAGAACCGTTTACCACTTTAAGTGGCGATAACGCGCTACAAGTACGTGACTACCAAGATTATGGTCGTACGTTCTTATTGGGCTTTAGTTACAAGCTATAATAAACGTTGTGTGTAGGAGCCCTTGTAATTTATTTTACAAGGGCTTTTTTATAGCTACTTTATCTAAATTTTATCAAACTTAACAAAGCTTTGGCTTGTACAAGTGGGCAATACTATGAAACCAATAAAAAACGTTGTTATTGCGGGCGGTGGGACCGCTGGTTGGATAGCGGCAGCGCTACTTAATAAAGTGTTAGGTAAAGTAATTAACATTACCCTTATAGAATCCAGCAGTATTGGTACTATTGGCGTTGGTGAAGCGACCATTCCGCCTATTATTCAGCTCAACAATGCGTTAGGTATTAATGAACAAGACTTTATAAATGCTACTAATGCCTCTATAAAGCTTGGTATTGAGTTCGAAAATTGGAAAACACCATCACATAGTTACATGCATGCGTTTGGCTCGTTTGGTAAAGACTTTCCGTTTTGTGACTTTTATAACTTTTGGGTAAAAGGGCAAATTAGTGGTAGTGAGGATTCTTTATGGGATTTTTCACTTAATTACCAAGTTGCTAAAAAGCACAAGTTTGCACCACTAAGTGCTATTCCTAATACACAGCTACCTGGGATAAGTTACGCTTTTCATTTTGATGCGACCTTATATGCTGAGTACCTTAAAAAACTGGCATTATCACGCGGTGTAAAACACATCGATGCAAAAATAGAGCGTGTTACTCAGTGCCCAAATACAGGCCGAATTAACAGTCTAACGCTTGATAATAATAGCCAAATAGAGGGAGATTTATTTATAGATTGTACGGGGCAACGTGCACTTTTAATTGAGCAAACGCTTAATACAGGCTTTGTTGATTGGTCGCATTATTTACCATGCGATAGCGCCGTAGCAGTGCAATCAACAGGAAGTGACGAGTTAAGGCCTTATACGCGTTCTATTGCACATAACGCAGGCTGGCAGTGGCAAATACCGTTGCAAAATAGAACAGGAAACGGGCTTGTTTACTGCAGTCGATATTTATCTGACGAGGGCGCGACTGCACTTTTACTTAATAACTTACCGGGTGAACCTACAACAGATCCTCGCTTAATAAAATTTAAAACTGGGCGACGCTTAAAGCAATGGCATAAAAATGTGGTAGCAGTGGGGCTTTCAAGTGGGTTTTTAGAGCCGCTTGAGTCTACCAGTATTCATTTAATTCAAAGTGCTGTTATACGTTTAATTAAGTTATTTCCTCATAATGGCATTAGTGATGCGCTTGTTACTGAATTTAATAAGCAAAGTGTTACTGAAATAGAACATATTCGCGACTTCATTATTTTGCATTACAAATTAACCGAACGAGAAGACTCGCCATTTTGGCGCCAATGTAAGCAAATGGATATACCTCAATCGTTAGCTCATAAAATAGATTTATTTAGGCAAACAGGCAAGGTAGTGCGCGAAAACGACGAGCTATTTGCAGAAGTGGCTTGGCAGCAGGTGTGTATTGGACAAGGTCTTATTCCCGAGGATTACAACAACATCGTTGACTCACTCAGTAGTGAACAACTAAACGATTTATTCTCAACACTAAAAACGCTTATTACCTCAACGGTAGATCAATTACCCACTCATAAAGATTTTTTAGCAAAAATTAAAAAGGCCTGATGATGCAACTTTTAAAAAAGCTTTTACTTGTAAGTGCCTGTACTTTACCAACCATTAGCTACGCACTTGACGTTGAGCCAGCTAATTGGTGGGTTGGCATGAACAAAAACACGATTACCATCATGGTTCATGAGCAAAACATTGCAAACGAGCACATTAAATTAGCTAAATACAACGGCGTTAAGTTAAATAAAGTAACCCGTACCGATAATCCAAATTATGTATTTTTAAATATTACCATCACCGACGCCGCTAAAGCCGGAACGCTTAAGTTTAATAGCAGCGAAACGAGCAATAACTTTGAGTTCCCACTTCTTGATCGAGATAAAAACAGCGCTCAGCGTCAAGGGTTTACATCAGCCGATACGCTTTATTTAATTAACCCCGATCGCTTTGCTAATGGTGATAAAGAAAACGATACCGTCCCAAACATGTTAGAAGCAGCAAACCCGAGTATAAAAGGTGGGCGCCACGGTGGTGATATTCAAGGCGTTATAAACGCGCTTCCCTATTTAAACAACTTAGGCGTAACACAGCTTTGGCTAACGCCTGTGCTTGAAAACAACATGCCTAATTATTCTTATCATGGATATGCAATTACAGACTTTTATAAGGTTGACCCACGAATGGGCTCAAACCAGTTATACAAAACGTTATCTGTAAAAGCAAAAGAGCAGGGTATAGGCCTTGTAATGGATATGGTTCTTAACCATTTTGGCTCTGAGCATACTTGGGTTAAAGATAAGCCAACTAAAGATTGGATTAACTTTAATGGTGAGTTTAATAAAGGCAAGAATGCCACCAGCCATGCGCGCCAAACCATACAAGACCCACACGCCAGTGAATACGACAAGCGCCAGTTTAACGATGGCTGGTTTGTAGAAACCATGCCTGATTTAAATCAGCGCCAACCACTGTTAAGTGAATACTTAATTCAAAATGCGATTTGGTGGATAGAATACGCCGATTTAAGCGGCATACGCGTTGATACCTACTCTTACTCAGATAAAGCATTTTTGAGTGATTGGACAAAAGCCATAATGCAAGAGTATCCAGACTTTAATATTGTTGGAGAAGAGTGGACGTCTAACCCTGCTATTGCTTCTTACTGGCAACGTGGCAAGCATAACCAAGATGGCTATACATCAAGCTTACCAAGCGTGATGGACTTTTCGTTGCAAGAGTCGGTAATTCAAGCGCTAAATGAAGATGAAAGTTGGAACACGGGCTGGGTTAAAGTATATGAATCGTTAGCTAATGACTTTTTATACCCTGATACAAATAACATTATGGTGTTTGCCGATAACCACGATATGAGCCGTGTTTACACTGAACTTGGTCAAGATGTAGCCAAAACAAATATGGCGATGACCTTGTTTTTAACCACACGTGGCATACCGCAAATGTATTACGGTACGGAAGTATTATTAGATAACACCCCAAGTAAAGACCATGGCGATATTAGAATTGATTTTCCTGGAGGGTTTGATGGGCAAACACGTAACGCCTTTACCAAAGAGGGCTTAACAAAACAGCAAAAAGAGATGCATAACACCATCAGTACGCTGCTTAACTTTAGAAAAAACAGCTCAGCACTAGATAAAGGTAAACTTATACACTTTACGCCTCAACAAGGGGTTTATAGTTATTCACGTATTAGCGACGAGCAAACTGTGTTGGTATTTATGAATAAAAACACAGAGGCACTACAAAAAAATATTGAGTATATGCAAGAGGTGATGCCTAACCGCACAACAGCATTTAATTTATTTACTCAAAAAACACAAAAGCTTGGCAAAACCATTGAACTACCAGCTATGAGCGCAACTGTATTAGTTATTAATAAGCCACAATAGTGACCTGAATACGTATGCAGCAACTGTATGGTTGCTGCAGTAATCTTTAGTATAAAGTTAATAACAATACTGACAAAAAAGACACACAATGAAAAAATCAGTTTATATACCCGCAGTGCTGTGTAGTGCACTTATTGCTACAGGGTGTTCAGAAAATAATAAACCTGAACAACAGCAAACACCTGCACATACGCAAAATGAGCTTACCAAGCCAGTTGTGTATCAAGTTTTTACCCGTTTATTTGGTAATACCGAGACAGCCAATGTGCCATGGGGCACTAAAGAGCAAAACGGTGTAGGTAAATTTGCCGACTTTAACGACGCAGCCCTAAAAGGCATTAAAGAGCTAGGTACCACGCACGTTTGGTATACCGGTGTGTTACACCACGCGTTAGTGGGCGATTATACCGACTACGGCATTTCACAAGATGACCCTGATGTGGTAAAAGGTCGCGCAGGCTCACCGTACGCGATTAAAGATTACTACGATGTTAACCCCGATTTAGCTGTTAATGTAACAAACCGCATGGGAGAGTTTACCCAGCTTATTGAACGTACACATAGCCATGGCATGAAAGTCATTATTGATATAGTGCCTAACCATGTGGCACGTAATTATGAATCGCTAGGTAAACCTAAAGGTGTTAAAGACTTTGGTGAGCAAGATGACACCAGTAAAGTGTACGATAAAAATAATAATTTTTACTATGTACCAGGAAAGTCTTTTCAAGTACCTACAGATGTTAACTACCAAGTTCTAGGTGGCAATGCTCATCCACTTGCGGACGGCTTTTTTGATGAAAACCCAGCAAAATGGACCGGTAATGGTGCACGAGCGCCAAAACCTGACATAAACGATTGGTACGAAACCGTAAAAGTGAATTACGGTGTTAAACCAGACGGCAGTTACGACTTTCCAACACTACCAAAAAACATTGAAACGAAAGATTACCGTGTTCATTATGCGTTTTGGCAAGATAAAGAACTCCCTAATAGCTGGTATAAATTTAGAGATATTACATTGTTTTGGCTCGACAAAGGGGTTGATGGCTTTAGGTATGATATGGCTGAGATGGTACCTGTCGAATTTTGGAGTTTTTTGAATTCATCAATAAAAATGCAAAAGCCAGATGCCTTTTTACTGGCTGAAGTTTACAACCCAAAAATGTATCGCGCCTATATTCATCAAGGAAAAATGGATTTTCTTTACGACAAAGTGGGCTTTTACGATACGTTAAAGGCCATTATGCAAAGCAAGCAGCCAGCAAACACTATTTTTGATGCGCATAAAACTGTTGCAGACATAGAGCAACACATGTTGCACTTTTTAGAAAATCACGACGAGCAACGTATCGCTAGCCCAGACTTTGCAGGAAGTGCAGTTTGGGGTAAACCCGCCATGGTGGTTTCTAACTTAATTAGTCGTGCACCAAGCTTATTATACTTTGGCCAAGATGTTGGTGAGGATGGATCTGAAAATGCCGGCTTTGGATCGCCTACTCGCACTAGTATTTTTGATTACATAGGCGTACCCGCTCATCAAGCATGGATGAATAACGGTAAGTTTGATGGCGCAAAACTCACTAACGAACAAGCTGCTTTGCGTGAGTACTATAAAGCAATTATGGCTTTAAATAGCTTACCTGCTGTTGTAGGCGGCGATATGCAAAAGCTTAACCTTACAGGTAGCGATCGTGTTGTTGGGTTTAGCCGAACGCTAGGGCAGCAAACAATTTTGGTACTAAGTAACTTTAGTGAGCAAACACAGAGTATCTCCGTTGATTTATCTCAGGAGCAAGTAACAAAACTGGGTGAAAGCTCACTACTTGTTGATTTACTTGAGCAACACCAAGTGGCACTTAAAACACACTCGCAAGGCGCCACATTTAACCTGACACTTGAAGCATTTAGCAGCGCAGTATTAACAAATAAGGCTAATAATGAATAATCAAAATAATAATAGTGACAAGCCAAATTTAAGCTTTTGGCAAATATGGAATATGTGCTTTGGCTTTTTGGGCATACAGTTTGGTTTTGCCCTGCAAAACGGTAACGTGAGCCGTATATTTCAAACATTAGGCGCCCAAGTAGATGATATACCCATTTTATGGGTTGCTGCACCACTAACCGGTTTAATTGTTCAGCCCATTATAGGTTATTGGAGCGATAAAACTTGGGGCCGATTTGGCCGCCGTCGTCCGTTCTTTTTTGTAGGGGCAGTGTTAACAACGCTTTCGTTGTTTATTATGCCGCACTCGCCAACACTTTGGATTGCTGCTGGTATGTTGTGGATTATGGATGCCTCAATCAACGTGACAATGGAACCGTTTAGAGCGCTTGTTGGCGATAACCTGCCAGAAAAACAACGCGCTACAGGTTACGGTTTACAAAGCTTTTTTATTGGTATTGGAGCGGTGTTAGCCTCGGCGCTACCATGGATGATGACCAACTGGTTTGATGTCAGTAATACCGCAGCGGCTGGGCAAATTCCTGAATCTGTTAAATACTCATTTTACTGGGGTGGGGTGGTTTTATTAGTTGCTGTTTTATGGACTGTGGCACGCACGAAGGAATATAGCCCAGAACAACTTGCTAAATTTGAACAGCAAACAGCAAAATCTACGACTGCAATTATTGCTGATATTAACTTTAATAAAGGTGCCATTATTTTTGTGGTACTGGGTTTAGCAACTCTTGCATTAGTCATGGGCTTATCCCTTGAAAAAGAATTATACCTACTTGCTGGTGGTTTATTAGCCTTTGGTATTGTGCAGTGGATTGCAGCGGCACTTAAAAGTGCGAATAAAACCCAAGGTGGTTTTTACCAAGTCGTACAAGATGTATTTACTATGCCAGAGGCCATGAAGCAGCTTGCTTGGGTGCAGTTTTTTAGCTGGTTTACTTTATTTGCTATGTGGATTTATACCACCGCTGCAGTAACAAGCTTTCATTATGGTAGTAGCGATGCAACTTCTAAAGCATTTAACGATGGCGCAGACTGGGTGGGTATTTTATTTGCAGCCTATAATGGTTTTGCCGCAATTGCAGCTATGTGTATTCCGTTTTTAGTAAAAAAAATGGGTTTAAAAGGCGCACATTGTTTTAATTTATTGCTAGGCGCGTTAGGCCTTGCAAGCTTTATGTTTATACAAGACCCTAAAATGTTACTTATACCTATGATAGGCGTAGGGTTTGCGTGGGCGTCTATTTTATCGCTGCCTTATGCCATGTTAAGTAACGCCTTACCAAGTAATAAAATGGGCGTTTATATGGGCATTTTTAACTTCTTTATTGTAATACCGCAGTTACTCGCCGCTAGCATTTTAGGGCTTATTTTACGCCATCTATTTTCTAACCAGCCTATTTACGCCCTATTAATTGGTGCAGCCTCATTTGTGGTTGCCGCTGTAGCCGTAATGCGCGTTAAAAATTCTAATTAAGGACACACAATGAAAAAATACAACCTTATAACCGCCTCACTTTTAGCCTTAGGATTAACAGCTTGTGGCGCACAAAACACAAGCACAACTAATGAAAGTACTTCAGCAAAAGTCACATCGGCACCAGGCGCCCCAGGGGTAGAGCCATTTTGGGCGTATGCAGGCAAAACAGGTATTGGCACATCGTTTGAAGAATATAAAAACGGGCAGTACAGCGATACAGCCGCAACAGGCAATGTGTCTAAAGTATGGTTTTCTATTGCTCAAGGAATGATCACCGAAACCATGTTTGGGCTTATTCACCAAGCGCAAATAAAAGACATGCAATTTATAGTAACAGGTAATGATTTTACCGTTACCGAAGCGGATGACTTAGACGTAAGCATTGATTACTTATACAAAGATGAGCAAGGCAGACCGCTTTCGCTTGCTTATAAGGTAACAAGTACCGATAAGCAAGGCCGCTTTAGCTTAGAAAAGCACATATTTACCGACCCAGATACACAAACATTATTTGTACGAAGTGTGTTTAATACTCAATTAGAGGGTCTAAAAGCCTACGTTAACGTTAACCCGTACATTAACAATAACGGGTTAGGTGACTTTGCTAAAACAACAGAACAAGGACTCGTCGCATGGGAAGGCGATAACTATTTAACATTACAATCAAGTTCACCTTTTAAAGCTAAAACAGTAGGATTTACAGGTGAAAGTGATGGTATTAATGCACTTAAAACAACGCAAGCAATTAATAATCAGTATACAAATACCGGTGAAGTTTCAGGTAATGTAAACATGCTTGCAGAACTCGGTGATATTAGTAACAACACCACATTTGATTTAGCGTTAAGCTTTGGCAAAACGCAGCAGCAAAGTATTCAGCAAGGCGAACAAAGTTTGGCTAAGGGCTACCAAGCCGTACTCGATCATTACAACGGTAAAGGCGATGCGCTAGGTTGGCAAGATTACCTACAAAGCCTTAAACCACTAAATACAATGACTGAACAAACTGCCGATAACGGCAAGCTTTTATACACCAGTGCTATGGTTTTAAAAGCGCAAGAAGATAAAACACACGCGGGTGCGCTTATTGCGTCACTGTCAAACCCATGGGGCGAAACCGTATCTGCTAAAGAGGGCTCTACGGGTTATAAAGCGGTATGGGTACGCGATTTTTATCAAGTAGCTATGGCTTTTATGGCGCTAGGCGATACCGCTACAGCTAAAACAGCGTTCGAATACCTTGAAAAAGTACAAGTTAACAGCAGTACACCGGGTAACAATGGTGATACTGGCTGGTTTTTACAAAAAACACATGTTGATGGTGAACTTGAGTGGGTAGGTGTACAGCTTGACCAAACAGCCATGCCTATTATGCTTGCTTGGAAACTTCACCAAGCGGATGTGTTAAGCGATAAAGAGCTAAAAACTTGGTACGGCAAAATGTTAAAACCTGCAGCTGACTTTTTAGTTGATGGAGGCCTTGCTAAAATTTTATGGAACGACACGCAGATCACTCCACCGGCAACACAGCAGGAGCGCTGGGAAGAGCAAGAAGGATATTCTCCTTCTACTACTGCCGCAATTGTTGCAGGCCTAATAACAGCAAGTGACATAGCAACACTTAGCGGTGATGATAAAAACGCTAAGCGTTATTTAGAAACGGCTAAAAAGTATAACAGCGAAATAGAATCGCAAATGTTTACTACAGAGGGTAATTTAAAAGGCGAAAGTACCGATGGTGAATATTTTATTCGCATTGGTCAGGACACTGACGCCAATTCAAACACTAAAATTAACGCCAATAATGGCCGTGAAGGGTTTAATAAAAAGCAAATTTTAGATGGTGGTTTTTTAGAGCTAGTACGCTATGGCGTTCGCGGTCCTAACGACGAAAGTATTGTTAAAACACTGCCTGAGTACGATGACGAAACGCTTGAAGATAACCTACAAGTTAAATATAGCTTTAATTTTGAAGATGGGACAGGCACATTTGCAGGCTACCGCCGTTACGGTAACGACGGTTACGGCGAAGATGAAGTAACAGGCACAAATTACGCAGAAGGTGGTGCTAACACACCAGGCCAACGTGGTCGTGTATGGCCATTTTTCACCGGTGAACGTGGCCATTACGAAATAGCGGCAGCCAACGCTACCAAAACATTGAATGATGCTAAGCAGGCTGATATTAGAAATAGTTACGTAAAAGGTTTAGAACAATTTGCGAATGAAGGCATGATGCTGCCTGAGCAAGTATGGGATGGTGTAGGTGTCAACAAAGCGGGTTATGAACTAGGCGAAGGTACTAATTCAGCAACCCCATTAGCATGGACACATGCTGAGTACGTTAAGCTTGTGCGCTCACTAAGTGATAAACAAGTATGGGATCATTACCCAGTAGTAGAGAAAGCACTAAAGTAAATTTAGTTACTTAGTAAATAAAAAGCCACGCTTACAGCGTGGTTTTTTTATGTTTAAGCCAAGTTATATTTAAGTAGGGCTATATGAATGTTTAAATATTTAACTCGATCCGCGAGCAATTAGCACAGGGGGTAAAAGGGTGCTTTGCACATCTTCTTCTCTGATTAGTTTGAGTAAATTTTCAACGAGCATTTGCCCTGCAAGAGTTGTATTCTGCTCTATGGTTGTCAGTGGTGGGTTTACAAAACTGGCTATAGCTATGTTATCAAACCCGACTACAGCGACATCTTTAGGGACATTAATGTTTGCTTCTTTGAGTGCTCTAATAGCACCAATTGCAATTAAGTCGCTTGCTGCAAACAAGGCATTAAATTTAATATTATTGGCAATGAGCGAGCGAGTTGCATGATAGCCCGATTCTTCAGTTGAAATAGCGTTAGCCATTTTACGTTCATTTATTGCGATGTTGTTAGCTTCTAGCTCGTCCTTAAAACCCTGAAAGCGCGCAAAAAATTCCGGACTGTGGTCAGAAGCATCCCCAATAAATGCACAATCTTGTCTGTTGTGAGCTATAAAATGAGCCGCAGCTTGTTTACCACCACCGTAATTGTCACAGCACACGGTTAAATCAGGTCTGTTATCTACCGTTGCCCCCCAACATACAAATTTAGTGTTTTGCTCAAGCAGTGTTTTAAATTTAGGCTGAAAATCAATGTAATCGCCATAACCAAGCAAAATAATGCCATCGGCTCTGTGACTATCTTCGTAATCGGCTTGCCAATCTGCACTGGCTGATTGAAACGATACTAATAAATCGTAGCCTTCTTTTGCACACGCGCGTGTAATACTGCCGAGCATAGATAAAAAGAACGGGTTAATTTGTGATTCGTCTGAGGTAGGGTCTTCAAATAATAAAAGTGCGAGTGTGCTGCTTTGTTGCGTGCGCAAGTTGCTTGCGTTTTTGTCGACCTTGTAATTAAGTTTTTTTGCAATGTCATGAACACGTTTACGTGTTTCTTCGTTAACAAGCGGGCTATTTCGTAAAGCGCGAGATACAGTTGATTGAGATACCCCTGCATAGTGGGCAATATCAAATGATGTAGCTTTACCTTTCATTATCACAACTTAGTTAATGTAATACACAATAGTGCCATTTTCGTTTATTAATTAAATATTTCAAGCTTTTTGTGTTTAATGTAAATTATTTATTGATTTGACTGTGACACCGGTGTCATAATATTTATGTTTTATCATTTTGTTGTCAAAACGAATTGGCTGTTTGTAATTGCTACAGGCAGCATTTTTTCTCTGATAGCCGCTTTAGGGTGATAGCCTAAAGCAATTACACCAATGGTTTACTATTGTAGAACAAAAAGCACTGATTGCTTAAACAAAAGAGATAACACCATGAGCCTAAACTCTTCTACCCAATTTGATCCTATTTTAGTTGCCGATGTTGGTGGCACTAATGCTCGTTTTGCTTTAATTACATCGTTTGATGATACAACAAATCAATTTGCAATTGAGCATAATAATACGTTTCCTAGTGCTAATTTTGGCTCACTTGAAAAAGCACTCGAGCATTACTTATCAACCGTACCACATATTGTACCAAAACGCGCATGTTTGGCAGTTGCTGGCCCTATAAAAGCAGGGCAAGTACATTTAACAAATTTAGGATGGCACTTTAGTGTTAACGATTTTAAGGCTCATTTTGAGTTAAAAGAGCTTGATGTTATTAATGATTTTGCTGCTTTTGCTTACGCTGCACCTTACTTAAGCCCATCTCAAAATGTTGTTATAAAAGCAGGTCAAGCTGATGACAATGCAAATATTGGTGTAATGGGGCCCGGAACTGGCTTTGGTGCGGCTTGTTTAGTCAGAACATCTCACTCTACTTCTGTTTTAAGTTCGGAAGGTGGGCACATATCGCTTGCAGCGGTAACAGAGCTTGATGCCTTGTTAATTCAAGAACTAAAAAAAGAGCATCAACACGTGTCTGTCGAAACCGTTTTTTCAGGCCCTGGTATTACCCATCTATATAAAGCAATGGCTGCAGTTAAAGGGCAATCGCCTAAAAATCTTGATGCTGCACAAATTAGCAGCTTAGCAAATAGTGGCGAATGTGATGTGTGCGATGCAACCCTGAATCAATTTTGTGATTGGATTGGCAGCGTAGCAGGCGATTTATCACTAGCTTATGGCGCATTGGGTGGCCTATTTATAGGTGGTGGAATATTACCGCGTATGCAAGCTCGATTACTTGAAAGCCGTTTTGTTGAACGCTTTTCGCAAAAAGGGATTATGTCGCAATACACAGGGCAAATACCTGTTACATTAGTGACACAAGACAACATACCTTTAATTGGCGCAGCGGCGTGTTTGCACAACGCCAATTAGTTTTTTGTTGATTGCATGTGGAAAATAGAGTGATGAAGAAAGTAACAATCAACAGCGTAGCAAGTCATGCTGGCGTATCTAAAAAGACAGTATCGCGGGTTCTAAATAACGAGCCCAACGTGAGTGCAGCCACTCGCGAAAAAGTACTCGCTGTGTTTAAAGAGTTGGATTACACGCCAAACCCTATAGCGCGTGGGTTAGCACAAAATCGAAGTTTTATTATTGGTTGTTTATACGACAACCCAAGTAAAAGCTACATAACCCGTGTTCAAACAGGGGCTTTAGCCGCTTGCCAAGAAAACAATTACAACTTGCTAATTCATCCATGCGAATGCAGAGGTGAGGCTTTAATTAGCAATGTTGAGCAGTTACTTCAAACATCTCGTTTAGATGGTATTGTACTTACGCCACCTTTTGGTGATTTTCCTGAGTTGGTTGAGTTTTTAACAGCTAAAAAAATCCCGTTTGCTAGAGTAGCGTCCGCAATTTTACAAGATGAATCTATTTCTGTTCGTAGTAACGACGAGCAGGGCGCATTTGAAATTACAGAACATTTAATCAGCCTTGGTCACAAGTCAATTGCATTTATTAAAGGTCACCCTGACCATAGTGCAACACAGCAGCGCTTTAAAGGGTATAGGCGTGCATTAGCCGATCACAAAATTGAGTTTGACGAGCGATTAGTTGAAGAGGGTAACTTTAGTTACCACTCGGGTGTAGACAGCGCGCGCAGTATTTTAGACTTGTCGCCACGGCCTACGGCTGTATTTGCATCAAACGATTACATGGCAGCAGCGGTGCTAAAACTTGCAACACAAAGGCAATTGCGTGTACCTGACGACATATCTATAGCTGGTTTTGACAATGCACCCATTGCACGCCACATTTGGCCAGGGTTAACAACCATAGCGCAACCAGTAGAAGAGATGACAAAGCTTGCTGTTACTCAATTAATTACTCATATTACAGAGCCTCAAGAACAGCCTTTTCAAATTACGCTTGAATCGCGCTTAATAACGCGTGAATCAACGGCTCGCGTAAACCCATAAAATACTTTTTCACAGTAGCCTGAATAAGAGTGACGCTTATTCAGGCTTTTTTTTGCCCGTAGCTTGATAAAAGCGTGTATGTACACAAGAATTTAAGTGTTCATTAATTGGTCATGATAAAAAGTTAAATTAATTTTAGCGGTCAGGGTTGACACCGGTGTCATAGCTATGAGTTAATACAGTGACACCGGTGTCAGGTTTGTTGTGAGAGGCTCCCTGATATCGTACCTTTGAACGGGTCAATCAAAGATGCTCAGTACAGTTATTTACGTGGAGTCTGTAATTGCTACTGAGCCTTTATCCTCTAACTAATAGAGATGAGTTAATTATGTTACATCCTCGAATTCAAGAAGTTACCCAACGCGTTATTGAACGCAGTAAACAAACCCGTCAAGATTATTTAGATCGTATTTCGCATGCAAAAAAACAAACAAGAGTTCGTGCGGGATTAGGCTGTGGCAACATTGCCCATGTAATGGCAGCTTGTAGTAGCGACGATAAAGCGCGCTTAAAAGCAGATGAAGTGCCAAACTTAGCTATTATCAATTCATACAACGACATGCTATCTGCGCATGTACCTTACAAAGATTACCCAGACGTAATCAAAAGCATTGCAACCAAGTTTGACGCAACCGCTCAGGTAGCGGGTGGCGTTCCTGCAATGTGTGATGGTGTTACGCAAGGGCGTGACGGCATGGAATTATCGCTTTTTTCTCGTGATGTGATTGCAATGTCTACCGCTGTTTCACTATCACATGATGTGTTTGATGGCGTTTTTTGTTTAGGCGTATGTGACAAAATTGTCCCAGGTTTATTAATTGGCGCATTATCATTCGGCCATTTACCTGTGTTCTTTTTACCAGCAGGCCCAATGCAGTCGGGTATTCCAAATAAAGAAAAAGCACGTATTCGCCAAAAGTTTGCACAAGGCCTAGTTAGCCGCGAAGATTTATTAGAAGCTGAGAGTGCGTCTTATCACAGCGCGGGTACTTGTACGTTTTACGGTACTGCTAACTCAAACCAAATGCTTATGGAAATAATGGGCTTGCACCTTCCAGGTAGCTCATTTATCAACCCATACACAGAGCTTCGCGATGGACTAACAGGTAATGCTGTAGAAACCATGCTTAAGCAGCTTACAGATGATAAAGAAAGCCCATGTTTAGCAGATGTGATCAGCGAAAAAACCATTATTAATGGTTTAGTCGGCTTGTTATCTACAGGTGGTTCTACTAACCATGCCATTCATATCGTTGCAATTGCTAAGGCTGCTGGTATCCAAGTTACGTGGAAAGACATGTCTGATTTATCAGAAGTTGTTCCACTTCTTACACGCATTTACCCTAACGGCTCTGCGGATGTAAATCATTTTCAAGCAGCCGGCGGCATGGGCTTCTTAATGCGCGAACTAGCAAGCGCAGGCTACTTACACACAGACGTTAAGACAATGCTTGGTGATGGTCTTGCGCCATATATGACAGAGCCGCGTTTAGATAAAGACGAAAGCCTGATCATGAGCGATTCAAATGGTCCAAGCAAAGTGAAATGGGTTGATTGTCCTGCTAATTCACTTGATGAAGAAGTGCTTCGTCCTGTAAGTAATCCATTTAGCAAACAAGGTGGCTTACAACTACTTACTGGTAACTTAGGTAAAGCGGTTATTAAAGTGTCTGCTGTAGCTGAGGAGCATCAAGTCGTTACTGCACCTGCTAAAGTTTTCAACTCGCAAGGAGCATTACAAGACGCGTATACCCGCGGTGAGTTAAACCAAGACTTTATAGCTGTGCTTAAAGAGCAGGGCCCTAAAGCGAAAGGTATGCCAGAGCTTCATAAATTAACGCCAGTAATGGCAACCCTTCAAGACCAAGGTTTTAAAGTTGCTATTGTAACTGACGGTCGTATGTCGGGTGCATCAGGTAAAGTACCAGCTGCAATTCACCTAGCACCAGAAGCCGTTGAAGGTGGCATAATTGCAAAAATTCAAGAAGGCGACTTAGTTACTTTAGATGCCCCTAACGGAATTTTAAAAGTACATGTTAGCGACGACGAGCTTGCAAAACGTGAGCTTGAAATTAGCCAGCCAAGCTTAACATTTGGTACGGGACGTGAGTTATTTACTGGATTTAGAAATATCGTAAGCAGTGCCGATTTAGGCGCGAGTGCTTTTGGACTTGAATAATAATTAGCCGTACTGGGTAATGAGGAACAAGTAATGAGTATTGAAAAAATCTTAGCATCGGCACCCGTTGTGCCAGTGGTTGTAATCGAAAAATTAGAAGATGCTGCACCACTTGCTAGAGCGTTATACAACGGTGGCTTAAAAGCACTTGAAATTACACTGCGTACGCCAATTGCAGCAGAAGCTGTAAAGTTGATGAAAGCTGAAGTGCCAGAAGCTTTTGTTGGTACGGGAACTGTAGTTGATAAAGCAAGCTTTGAAGCATCAGTGGCTGCAGGTGCAGATTTTATGGTTAGCCCAGGTGTGAGTACTGAGTTATTAGCACTTGCAAAAGAGTCAGACATTCCATTTTTACCTGGTGCTGCAACTGCGAGCGAAGTAATGCAGTTAGCAAGTCATGGTTTTAAGTATTTAAAATTCTTCCCTGCTGAAGCTGCAGGCGGAACGGCAATGCTTAAGTCTATAGGCGGACCATTACCACATATCACTTTTTGCCCAACAGGTGGCATTAGCCTAGCAACTGCACCTAACTATTTAGCACTTAACAATGTTATTTGTGTTGGTGGTACATGGATGCTAGACAAACAACTAATTGAAAATAAAGACTGGCAAGCCATTGAAGCGCTTGCTCGCCAAGCAAGTGAACTTAAATAGGAGTCTCAAATGATTAATGTAGCAATTAACGGTTATGGTCGTATCGGTCGCAATGTATTGCGTGCGCTTTATGAGTCAGCACAAAACAGTGAAATTAAAATTGTAGCAATTAACGATTTAGCACCGGCTAATGTAAATGCACATTTAACACAGTTTGACTCAGTTCATGGTCAATTTTCTAAAAAAGTAACACTTGCAGATAACACCATGCTGATTGGTGATGACGTAATTACACTTACTCAAGAGCGAGACCCTGCAAACCTACCGTGGAAAGAGCTAAACGTAGATATCGTTTTAGAATGTACGGGCTTTTTCACTAAGCGTGAAGACGCGGCTAAGCACATTACAGCTGGCGCTAAAAAAGTTATTGTATCTGCTCCTGGTAAAGATTTAGATGCAACAGTAGTTCACGGCGTTAACAGCGATGTAATTAACGCTGATAGCAACATTATCTCTAACGCATCTTGTACGACTAACTGTTTAGCACCTATCGCAAAAGCAATTAACGACACAGTAGGTATTGAGCAAGGTAGCATGACTACAATTCATGCTTACACAAACGATCAAAACTTATCCGACGTTTACCACCCAGATCTATACCGTGCGCGTAGTGCAACACAATCTATGATCCCAACTAAAACAGGTGCTGCTGCAGCTGTTGGTTTAGTACTTCCAGAGCTTGCGGGTAAATTAGACGGTATGTCGGTACGTGTACCTACTATTAATGTTTCTTTAGTTGATTTTACGTTTATTACTAAGCGCGAAACAACTGCTGAAGAAATTAACGAAGTAATGAAAGCCGCAGCAACAGGTTCAATGAAAGATATCTTAGAATACAACGAGCTTCCGCTTGTTTCTATTGATTTTAATCACAACCCTGCGTCATCAATTTTTGATGCAACGCAAACAAAAGCTGAAGGCAAACTAGTTAAAGTAATGGCTTGGTACGATAACGAGTGGGGCTTCTCAAACCGCATGTTAGACCAAGTTAAAGCATTAGGTCAGTACTTATAATTGACCCTGTAAAAGTTTAGCTTTATCCAATCAAGCCTGCATTATGCAGGCTTTTTTTTGCCTAATTTATACCAATTCGTTTAATAAGGTGCTTAATGCTTTAAAGCTAGGGCGTGATGCAATAACGCTGTTGGTAGAACGCGTTGCTATATCGGACATTTTACCAAACAATTCGTCTTGCTTAACTGCTGCGCTAACAGTACTTAGTAAATCCTCTATTAAACAACCAAAAGCGCGGACTTCTATTAATTGTATTTGCTTTTGCTGATATTCGCTAAGCATAGCTAAATTTGTTGCTGCTCCAAAATCGCCAAATAAAACGTCATAGTTTTCATTTATCATGGTGTTATGGGCGTAAATATCGCCGTGGCTTACCTTATTCGTATGGAGGTGAGTAAGCGTATTTGCCATTTGTTTTGCTATTTTATAAACAGCTTCAATAGAGTAGTTGCAACCGTCATTAAACGTATCGCGTGTACATGTTTCTAAACTTGGTGGTAAGCCTAAATTAGTATAATTGGTATCTATTAACTCCATTACTAAGCCAAGTTGTTCACTTTGCTCTATGTAGCTTAATACCTTTATTAAGTTTGCATGATTAGCAGCTTGTAGGCAGCAATTCACCTCATCAAGTGGGTAACCATCGCTGGTGATCGCGCCTTTAAAAAGTTTCACTGCAACATTATTATGTTCTGTTTTTGCAAGATGAATAACACCCGATGCGCCTTGGCCTATTACTTTTTTAAGCTGAAAATTTTCAAGTGGGGTATTTTTCAACGTACTTTTAGTTAAGCACTGCGCTTTATTAAAGTCGTTACCTGCGAAGGCAAGCCAAGCAAGTTTTGGTAATTCTAGTAGCCAGTCATCGAGTTTTATTAGGTTGTTTGCAGAGAGCCTAACAAGCTCTAAATTAGTACAGTTAGCCATGCTTGCTGGTAAATTTTTCAGGTTATTACCCGCAAGTGCAAGCTTTTTAAGTTGGGTGTAATTACCAAAGTCGTCAGGTAATTCGTGTAAGTTATTATCGGTGAGAATAAGCCACTCAATATTTTTTGGCAGGCTGTTTGGTGCAAACTCCGATATTTGGTTGCCTTTAAACGCAACCATAATTAAAGCAGGGCATTTAGCCAATACTGTGGGTATATGTTTAAATTGATTAAACGACAAAAACACACGCTTAAGGCGATGCAAACACGAAAACTCGTCTGGTAAATCACTTAAATTATTATTTGAAAGATCAAGTACTTCAAGTGTATCGGCAAGCTTAAAAATGTCTGTTGGAAACTCAGATAATTGCTCAACCAGCTGTAAGTGGTTTGCACCGGCTAACTTACCAGTCTTTAGCTCTGAAAGGGTATTCATTAACTTATAAAGCCCTGTAAATAAAAAAGCCAACATGGCTGTTGGCTTTAATTAACATGTAGATGAGGTTTAGAATTGCGCGTTATGATAAACGTTTTGTACGTCGTCACAATCTTCTAGCATAGCTAAAAAGCGCTCCATTACTTCAACATCTTCACCTTCAATTGGCGCTTCTACTTGTGGTACAAACGCAATTAAGTCTTCGTCAAATTCAGAAATGCCCATTTCTTCTAATGCCGTACGTGTGTTGTTGTATTCAGTATGAGGTGCGAATACGGTTACTTTACCGCTGTCTACTTCTACATCGGTTACATCAACGTCAGCCATCATAAGCGCTTCAAGAACAGCTTCATCATCGTCGCCATCAAAGGCAAAAATAGCTAAGTGATCAAATAAATGTGACACCGAATTTTGTGCGCCAATTTTAGCATTTGCTTTTGTAAAACAAACGCGTACGTCTGCAAATGTACGTTTGTTGTTATCGGTTAAACAGTCAACAATAATCATACAGTTACCAGGGCCGTAACCTTCGTAACGTGTTGCTGCGTAGTCTTCACCGCCGCCGCCTTTTGCTTTTTCAATTGCGCGTTCAATTACGTGTGCTGGTACTTGGTCTTTTTTTGCACGTTCAATTAAACGGCGTAATGATAGATTACCATCTGTATCTACACCGCCATTTTTAGCACAAATATAAATTTCTTTACCGTACTTAGAGTAAACTTTAGTTTTAGCACCCGCAGTTTTAGCCATTGAATCTTTTTTGTTTTGGTAAGCTCTTCCCATCTGCGTTTCGCCTTAATTTTATAAATAACTGAAAAAATAATAGACCGTATTCTAAAGGTAAATGGCATTAAGGGCTAGTACGGAATGGGGAACATTAATAGTTAAAAAGCTAAAATAACCATTTGAATAAAAGAATATGCTTAAAATAAAACAGCCCGTTGTTGCGGGCTGTTTAGTTTTTGTTTACATACGTATTAGTGTAATTACCAAATACGAACGCGTTCTTCTTCTGGTAAATACAAGGCATCACCAGGTTTTACGTCAAATGCTTTGTACCAAGCATCGTGGTTACGTGGTGCTTGTGCTCTAAAGCGACCTGGTGCATGCGTGCCACCGCGTAGTTGGTTTAACATACTTTGCTCAGTACGTTTTTCTTTCCATACTTGTGCCCAAGCTAAAAAGAAACGTTGATCGCCGGTTACACCGTCAATGACAGGCGCTTCTTTACCATTTAGGCTTAGTTTGTACGCGTGGTAAGCCATGGCTAAACCACCCACATCACCAATATTTTCGCCTAGGCTATTACGCCCGTTTACAAAATTACCTTCAATAGGTTCGTATTTACTGTACTGTGCGGCAAGTTGGTCTGCTTTTGCATCAAATGCAGCACGGTCTTCGTCTGTCCACCAGTTACGTTGAATACCGTTAGCATCAGATTTTGAACCCTGATCATCAAATCCATGACCCATTTCGTGGCCAATTACAGCACCAATGCCGCCGTAGTTAACCGCTGGATCGGCATTTGGATCAAAAAACGGAGGTTGCAATATAGCGGCTGGAAACACAATTTCGTTAAACGAGCTATTGTAGTATGCATTTACACGTTGTGGTGTCATGCCCCAACGGTTACGGTCAGTTTTTTGTAGTTCTTTTTCTACGCTTTCAGCGCGGAAAAATTCACGCATGTTTTTAACGTTACCTACTAAATCGTTTTGGCTAATAGTTAAACCATCGTAAGACTGCCATACATCTGGGTAACCAATTTTTGGAACAAATGCTGCTAACTTAGCACGTGCGTTTACCTTAGTTTCAGCGCCCATCCAATCAAGATTATCAATTCGCTCACCTAATGCTGAACGCAGGTTTTCAACCAGTTCAGACATTTGTTGTTTAGATGATTCAGGAAAGTATTGGTCAACGTAAATTTTACCAATAGCAAAGCCTAGCGAGCTTGTGCCCGACATTTCGTTAATTGCACGTTTCCAGCGAGGGCGTGGTTCTTGCTGGCCGTTTAGTTCTTTGCCATAAAATGCAAAACGTGTATTAAAAATATCTTCAGAAAGTAAACCTGCATTACCGCTAATTGCATGGTAGGTTAAGTAGTCTTTCCAAACCGCTAAATCTTCATTATTGATAAGCTCAATCATGGCTTTAACCGGTTCAGGCTGAGATACATTAAGTTGAGGAACTTTGTATCCCGTTTGCTCAAAATATACATCCCAGTTAAAACCAGGGTATGTAGCTGCTAAATCTTCACGTTTAATTTGATTTAACGACAGGTCGCGATTACGTCGTTTTTCGCGCGGCCAATGGCCTTGTGCTATTTTAGTTTCGAGCTCTAGTATGGCTTTTGCGCGTTCTGTTGTGTTATCAACATTGGCAAATTTTAGCATGTCGGCAATATGAGCCACGTAAGCTTCACGGGTTTTAACAAAACGCTCAGCATCTTCTAGATAGTAAGAACGGTCTGGTAAACCTAAACCACCAGCGCCTAACGACATTTCGTATTTATTTGGGTCTAAACGGTTAAACCACATACCACCACCAATTGGAGTACGAAGGCCCGATAACCACGATTGCCCAAATACATAAGCTAAGTCGTCGGTTGATTCCATATTACTAATTTGATTTAACAGCGGTTGAATAGGTTTAACACCAAGTTCATTAAGTGTGTCGGTATCCATGTACGAATTATAAAAATCAGCAACCAATTGCTCTTCAGCGTTTAGTTCTTTACGTGCTGCAATGTCTTCAATAATTTTTTTAACACGGTCTTCACTACGTTCTGCTAAAGCCGAAAACGCACCATAACGCGTTTTGTCTGCTGGCATATTGTAGTTGTCGTACCACGTGCCACTGGCGTACATGAAAAAGTCATCACCAGGTTTAACGGCTTCGTTACGCGCTGATAAATCAACACCAAAGCTACCTAATTCAGCTTTATTGCTAACAACTGTATTTTCTGTGCTTGCAGTTTGAACTTCACTGCTTGTAGTTTGTGGCTCTGAACAGCCTGTTATAAAAGTGGCAGCTAAAGCCGCTGCAATTAAACTCTTTTTCATCGTTTATCCCCCTGGATAATGAATTTGTTAATTTTTGTTATAAAAATATCATTTTGATTGTTATGTATAAAAGACAGGCACACAATTATTTTGAGGTGAATCACAGCCTGACCCGATAAAACCAATAAACAACGTAAGCAACAAGCTATCAACATAAATTAATAAACAGGTTAATCTTGTTGTTGTAATGCCCACATATGTGCGTATTCACCGCCTAAGGCCAGCAATTCGTTATGTTGCCCTTGTTCGACAATTTGGCCTGACTTAAGCACAATAATAGTGTGGGCATCGGTAATGGTTGATAGCCTATGGGCAATCACAATACTGGTGTGCTCGCTGGCTACTTCATGCATTGCCTTTAATATTGCTTGCTCAGCCTGAGAGTCGAGTGCCGACGTTGCCTCGTCAAATATTAAAATTGGGGATTGTTTTAAAATAGCGCGTGCTATTGCAATACGCTGTTTTTCGCCGCCTGATACTTTTAGACCTCGTTCACCCACTCGCGTTTTATCGCCATCAGCTAACGTATTAATGAAATCTTTTAAATGAGCCATTTCAATGGCTTTATCAATATCACTATCGCTTGCAGAAGGGCGACCATAGGCAATGTTTTCACGAATTGTTGTGTTAAATAAAACGGTATCTTGAGGAACAATAGCAATAGCTTTACGAAGGCTATCAAGCGTGACCGAGTTAATAGCTTGATTATCAATAGTAATGCTGCCCGATGTTACATCATAAAAACGATAGAGCAGGCGCGCTAGTGAACTTTTGCCAGCACCACTTGCGCCCACAATAGCTACCTTGCTACCTGCTTTCACTTTAAAGCTAATATTATTTAGAATAGGGCGGTTAGCGTTGTAGCTAAAACTAACATTATTAAAGGCAATTTCCCCATTTGGGACATTAAGGGTATTAGCATTTGGAGCGTTAGTGACTTGTGGTTTTTTATTGAGTAAGCCCAGCATGTTTTCTAAATCGGTAAGAGCACGGCGGATTTCACGGTAAACAAATCCCAAAAAGTTAAGCGGTAAAAATAATTGGATCATATACGCGTTTATCATTACTAATTCACCAATACTTAGTGACCCTGTTACTACCTCGCTTGAACCTAACCACATTAACGCGGTGATGGCACTGGCAATAATTAATGCTTGCCCTGAATTAAGCGCAAGCAAAGACATCCTATTTTTTAAACGCGCGGTTTCCCAATTAGCTAAAAATGAGTCATATGTTTTGGCTTCAAACTGCTCATTATTAAAATATTTTACAGTTTCATAATTAAGTAAGCTGTCTATTGCGCGTGTGTTACTGAGGTTATCAGCTGCGTTTGATTCACGAATAAAACGATTACGCCACTGTGTCACCGTGACTGTAAAAAATATATATACGCCAACAGCAAGAAGTGTAATTAACGCAAACCAAATAGAAAATAGTGACCCAAAAATAATAGCAACGGTGAGTATTTCAAAAAGGGTAGGCACAATGTTAAACATTAAAAAGCGCATTAAAAAGCTGAGTCCACTGGTACCACGTTCTATGTCACGGCTTATCCCACCAGTTTGTCTGTCTAAGTGAAATGCAAGTTCAAGCGAGTGCAAATGCTTAAATACTTTTAGGCCAATATTGCGCATAGCATGTTCGGTTACCCGCGAAAAAACAGCGTCTCTTACTTCACCTAAAAACACACTAGCGAAACGCAAACCGCCGTACATTATTAATAATAGAGCGGGAATGACCAACACTGGGTTTATTGATTTATCAACCGAGTCGATAATTTCTTTTAACGCCCAAGGCATTAAAAGCGTGGCGCCTTTAGCACCGATAAGCGCTAAAAGCGCAATAAATACGCGCCCTTTAAACTTTGTAATGTAAGGCCACAACGTTTTAACGCTTTGTTTTAAATTCATGGCGTCTGCACGTTTTTCAACGTTTTGTCTGGAGCGCATTATTTTTCTCGATTAAATACTTAATTGTTAAGTATTGTATTTTAAATAGTTGCCCTAATATACTAGGCATCTCTTGTTTTAGTTTGATTTAAGTATGTTTAAATTTCGTGTTTTTATAACTGCTTTTTTGCTGCTAGCTGCACTGTTTAGTGTGCAGAGTAATTCTGTGCAGGTATCACAAAATTTAAGTCCAGCTGTCAGTTCACACATTTTATTCACAGATGCTATTGATATAACTAAAACAAAGCCTACTAAAAAGTCTGCAGACGCGCCTGCGCATAAAAAAACACAACACACCGATTTTGACTCACATCAGCCAAGGCTTACAGCAAGTAATGCGTCACTTTTTTTGCACACAGTTCAAAGTGAGCCAGAATACGATGTTGTTTTTGAGTTTTTTGCGCAGCACCTTGTTAGGCAAATATTTTTACGCCCTCAAGCTGTAAATGCTATTCAGCCTTGGTATACACTTGTGTACCACAGTAAAAAATCCCGTTTAAGTGGCTGGAAAGATGCCAACTTACTCTATAGAGCTGTCACTACCTACCACGCTTAATTTTCTTATTTAATTTTTATTAGGTTTTAACGTTTTACGTTTAAGCCTTGAGATTAATTGTACTTTTAAAAAGTATGTTGCCAGTAATTTACTGGTGATAAGGAAAAAACATGTTAAGTGTAAAAAAAGATCAAAAGCCATTTATGGCTAAATTTAAATTAAGCTATATAGCCATGCTTATTGTGCTGGTTTTATTAGCCATTAGCGCATTACCCAACTTATACCCTAATAAATCGTGGTTGCATGTATATAGCGCGCCACATAGCGAAACCCAAGCCGTGCCAAGCACTCAAGCCTTAGTTACTTTTTTAAATAACCAAGGCTTAAAAGTCGAGCAAGGCCTTGATAAGCAATCCACTATAAATATTTTATTAAACGAGCCAACTAAAAGCGCACAAGCGCAGGCAGCCATAAAGGCGCAGTACCCAAACACGCAAGTTAAAATTGTAGAGCATGCAACAAGCCCAATTTGGCTGCAAGAATTTGGTTTATCACCAATAAAATTGGGACTAGATTTAAACGGCGGTGTGTTATTTGTACTCGACGTAGATTTAGATAAAGCCGTTGATGAGCAATTAGTCAGTGCGTATCAACAAGCCAAATCAATTATTGTTAAACAAAAAGCGCACGGCCTTAAAGTGCTGCAAACAGGGCACGGCTTTGAAATTAACGCGCTGCCTAATGCGGTGCAAAAACTTACACCAGTGATTGATGAGCTACAAAGTCGCTTTGCTAATTTAGCGGTTACAACAACCAATAACGGCAATGTTAAAAACGCCAAGTTTAGATATTCAGAGCAAGGGCGTAGCAGCTTTGATAAAGAAGTAATGAGCCAAACACTCACCACACTTCGCTCACGCATAGAAGAATTAGGTATTACCGAGGCTGTAACACAGCGGCAAGGCACACAGCGTATACGTATTGAGCTGCCAGGTGTGCAAGACCCAACCGAGGCTAAGCGCATTATAGGCGCGACTGCATCACTTGGGTTTTATCAGTTAAAAGAAGTGGGTGGCCAAACTTTTAATATGCAATCGGGCGGAACAATCAAACTTGATCCTGTGCCAATTTTTACCGGTGAGCATATTAATAATGCCACCATAGGGCGCGACGATTGGGGTAAGCCACTGGTTCAACTTAGCCTAGATGGGCAAGGCGGCGATGCCATGTCGGCATTTTCAAAAGCTAATATTGGTAAGCCTATGGCCACGGTTTACTCAGAGTACTCTCAAAACGCAACCGGTGAAACCGTTAAAAAAAGTGAAGTTATAAACGTGGCTAATATTGCGCAGCATTTAAGTTCACGTTTTAGTATTACCAATATGAAAAGCCAACAAGCAGCGGCCGATTTAGCCCTGTTATTACGAGCAGGTTCGCTGACTGCGCCGGTAACTATAGTGCACGAGCAAACAATAGGGCCGAGCCTAGGTCAAGAAAATATAACTAACGGCTTGGCCGCATTAATGCTTGGTATGGGTATTACACTTGCCTTTATGGCAATGTGGTATCGCCGCTTAGGGCTTATTGCAAACGTCGCGCTGTTATTAAATTTAATGTCGCTTGTGGGGCTAATGTCTTTATTACCGGGTGTTGTATTAACACTTCCGGGCATTGCCGGGCTTGTACTCACTATTGGTATGGCGGTAGATACCAACGTTATTATATTTGAGCGAATAAAAGAAGAGCGTAGAAAAGTGCGCTCTGCTTATCAAGCTATTCAAGAAGGTTACAAGCAAGCCGCTAACACCATATTTGATGCCAATATAACCACCATGATCACCGCGCTTATATTGTATGGAATAGGTTACGGCCCAGTTAAAGGCTTTGCCATAACATTGGCACTTGGCTTAATAACCTCGGTATTTACTGGCGTGTACGTATCAAAAGTACTAAGCCAAACGTTATATTTAAAATTGGCTAAAAAAGCAGGAGTAAATGCACATGCTTAACACTTTTTTAAAGGGCGAGGCGGGTACGCGTCTTCGTTTTTATGGCATGCTTTTGAGCGCCATACTTGTACTGCTATCGGTATTTACGCTCAGTCAAAAAGGGCTTAATTTTGGACTCGATTTTACCGGTGGCTACCTAACAGAATTTACTACCAGCCAAGGTGTTGAGCTAAAAGAGCTTCAATCATTTATTACTAAAAATCACAATGGCGATTTCGAGCTAACAGCGCAAGGCAATAGTCATTTTCAACTTCGCGAAGCGCCTGACGATTCAACAGCAAATAGTAATGATTGGCAATCTGCCATTACTCAAAACGCAGATATAAACGCTGAGGTTTTATCGTCAGCGTATATTGGCTCACAAGTGGGTGATGAACTGTTTGAGCAAGGTTGTTTAGCGCTATTTTCAGCTATGGTTGCAGTAATGCTGTATTTAGCGGTGCGGTTTGAATGGCGTTTAGCCGTAGGCTCAGTGGTTGCGCTAGTGCATGATTTACTACTGGTACTGGGGCTATTTTCGCTATTAAGTATTGAATTTAATTTAACCGTACTTGCCAGTTTACTCGCCATTATAGGTTACTCACTTAACGACTCTATAATAGTAGGCGATAGAGTACGCGAGCTTTTACGTGTTAAATCTAATAATGCGCTTAGCCCGGCAAGTATTATTAACAACGCCATAAAAAGTACCTTAACGCGTACGCTTATTACATCGGGCACCACGCTTGCTACAGTTGCAAGTGTTTGGCTCCTCGCGGGTGCGCCATTACAAGGCTTTGCCATCGCGCTATTTACCGGCATTGTAGTCGGTACGTTCTCATCTATTTGTATTGCTGCCACGTTACCCGAGCTTTTAGGGTTAAGTGCTAAAAATTACGAAGAAAAACAAGATGCAGAAACGCAAGCGTTGCTCGATATGCCCTAGCAATAAATGCTTTTAAAAATCTGCATTAAAACACTGGCGCTTAAAATAATGGTTTTAAGCGCCTTATAACGGTAAAATTAATCACATAGTTTACCGTATTGGTTATTAGCGCCTTTCATGAATAAATCCCACGTAATAGAACACCTTAAATTTGCACTAGAAGCGCAATTAAATAGCGCAAAACAAGCAGCAAAAGCAGCGCACGACGCCGCAACTCATGAAGAAAGCGTTGCAGAAACGCAGTACGATACCCTAGGACTCGAAGCCGCTTATTTAGCACAAGGCCAAGCTGAGCGTGTAAACGATTGCTACAAAAGTATTAAACAATTTGAAGCCATTTTTAAAGAGCCCACTCACAATAAAGTGATTATAAGCTCACTCGTTTGCCTAGAAGATGAAAACGCCCTACAAAAATGGTTTTATTTAGGCCCAGCCGCAGGCGGGTTAACGGTTGAAGTAAAAAATATCACTATTCAAGTTGTTACACCAGAAGCACCCTTAGGTAAACAGCTTTTAGGCAAACAACTTGATGATGAAATAAGCCTAACCATTGCAGGCAAAAACCATGAATATGATGTGGTAGAAATTTTATAAAGCATTAGCTTTATATATAGGTTGGAGAAGCGAAGTGCCTTCCGACAAAGGCAATTTTGTCTCATAACATTATTAAAAGCCGTTTAGGTGTATTTTACCAACAGAGACTTTATAACATACGTAATCAATTGTTTACATTAGAGTTGTTTGGTGGAATTATTGAGCGATATAATATGCGCCGCTTTGGTGTGTATAAATCATTAAAATGGTGTTCAATAAGTTGTTAGCACCTAGAGTTATATGAAAACACTGATTTCAATTTTACTTTGTTCTTTGTTAGCTGCATGTGGTTTCCAATCTATCAAATTGGTGGGTTATGGTAAAAAACTCGACGTTCCTGTCTATGAGGCCTGCTTCTTTGATAAATTTGAAGAGTATCGGTCATTAACTAGTTATTTGCTCTCCGTAGAAGTAGAAAAAGCTGAAGGACAAATTGCTTACTATGAATTAACAATTGATGGTGCGAATACAGAAGACCCAGATGAGGTCTTTACACCTAAGTCTTTTAAGGAATCAAAAAAATTTCTGGAAAATCTAGTTAATGAATGCTCTGCTTAATGCGTACATAACAATACATTCAATTGAGTAATGATGTTAAAAACTGGCACTTATATTTTATTCTACGTTCTTTTTGCTGACTATGTTGGTGGAGTTTTCTTAGTAGGTCGTAACAATAGTACGATTTTAATGGATAGTTCGGCTATTGGGTTTATTGTTGTGCAAGTTGTAATATTTCTTGCTGCAATATTTACTCTTTATAAGGTTCAAGATTTTGAAACTGGCTATTGTAAGCAAATTAACTATTCTGAGAAATTCAAAGCTAAGCTTTTAATAAAATATGTAGCTATTTGGCTCGTAATAGCTCTATTTATAGATTTATTATTCGCCATACTTCTTGGTTCTGAATTTTGGGCTGACGTTAATCCTTTTGATAGTTGGCTTGTTTTTTGTTTAGTATATATAGTTTATAAATTTTCCAGTTCTTTGCAGATAAGTTTTAATTACCAAGACAAAAGCATGAAGTGCCATAGGTTAGGGCTAATAACATCTTCAATCATGAAGTTTAAGAATGTAGATTTAACTGATAATCAATTAGTCATCACCTCCAGTGATGAAGGGAAATACTTTTTTCATTTAGATAGATTTACATTAACGAATCGAGAGCGGCTAGTTAGCGATTGTTTAAAAATGTCTAACAAGGCGCCAAATTAGGACAAAATTAAATAAGCTCGTCGCTTCGCTCGATTTTAGCTTATTTAATTTTGCCTGTTAGCTTGAAGGGAGGCGTATGTTTTCAAATATGAAACTTAGTCATTTAGTTTTGCTACTAGGTTCGACTTTTACAGCAGGGGGTTTCGCTAACGTATGCTCAAGTGATGAGCTTATTCAAATCAATAATTATATTTATGACGTTAAGAACCTATCTAAAAGTTATCACTCTGCTGATCGAATAGATGAATATCATGATTACTTAACTGCAATGGAAAGGTATCAGAAATCAATTCCGGAGTGGAATGATAAACAAGCCTTAATTAACGCGTTCAGTTCTTCCTTAATTCTGTATCCTGCTTTTTACCAAGTTTCTTCTATTACACACGTTAAAATGCAACGCACAGAAAACGAAACATCTTTGACTTTAAAAATTAATCACAATGAAACGAAGGGAGTTGATTCGTTAAGTGTGTCTTTTAACCAAAAAAATAATAAGATAATTGGTGCACTATTTTATTCTGATGAAAAGTTTGAGAGCGTAGATATATGCAAAAAAGAATTGGGGCTAGAGTATATTCGAGCTAACAAGCAAATTAATCAGGACAAATAACAGTTGGCTTTGTCCGTACCTGACAAGTTTTAGCCAAACATTATAAGCCAATTACAACGGCGTTTTAGGTTGCTATATGGAACATCGAACATTTAAAGTTTGTGATAATAGTGAGTGTGGAAACTTCGATTCCTTTCCTCTAGCTCAAATTGTTTGCTCAGAATGCGGGCGTAACCTTACTTCTCAGCAAGAAGTTGAAGGGCGAAATTCCGTCACGATTTGGATTATGGGCAACCGCTTCAAGGTCTTCTTTACTCTGCTTCTTATACCTATTTTGATTGTGCTTACGTTGAATCTAATGAAAATGCTACCAGTGAAATTTTCTCTGGGAATCTTAACCTTGCATATTTTCGCTCAAATCAGCATGACCGCTAGGTTATATCCTCTTTTTGTAAAAAAGAACTACGAGTACAATACAGATTCTAAAGGTCACATTTTTTTAGCTTGCTTGTTTGCGCCAGTTATTGTGTCTTTAACCCTAGTTTGCATTAACATAATTAATTATACACCTACCTAAATTTTGAAAATTAAGATGAGTGTCAGCCTAAATAAATAGTTTTATCGGACCAATTTTCGCTACGCTATAAATGCCCGCTGAGCTGGGCAATAGTAAACAAGGAAGTCCTTTGATTTATAAATTTTTATCAATATTCGCAGTGCTCTTTTTATTATCAGCTTGCACTACAGGAAAGCTTTATTACACGAAGGCTTCTGGCGAACGTGTTTTAGGGTGTGATGTGGAGTTTGTTGGCTTACCAAGCGTGGATAAGTTTGCGGTTGAATATGCACTAAGCCTTTGCGCAAAAAGCTCTGTGAAAAAAGGGTATTCCATAGATAAAGAAAAGGAATATCTACTTACCCTAGATCTTCAAATTCCAGAGCCAAAATGTGGTGAATCATGGAACCATAAGTCGGTAAAAGAACATTATAGAGCTGGCAAACTGTCAAAGAAGGAATATGGCTATATTGTTGCTCATATAGACCTGGGTTTAGCGGTTGTTTACGAATGCTCACCAATAACTTAATAAAATCAATTATTTCGATCGTTTTGGCGAGACATGCAGGATGGCTTCGCCATTTATCCGACCGACGAGTTAGCTTTTTTAACAAACTTCGCTGTTACCATCATTTCGCCAATACCATCTACTTTACAATCTAGCTCGTGATCTTTTTTATCAAGCACACGCCTAACAATCGCTTTGGTGCCAATTTTAATAACTTGTGAGCTGCCTTTAATTTTTAAATCTTTCGCTACGGTTACTTTATCGCCATCATTAAGTTGGGTGCCGTTGGCATCTTTAACTGAAATTGCGTCTTCATCGCTTGTACTATTTGGGTTCCATTCGTAGGCGCATTCAGGGCATATAAGCAGTTGCTGGTCTTCGTAAACATATTCAGATTGGCACTGTGGGCAGGCTGGGTGTGACATTTATAACGCTCATAAAATAGTAATTTTGCGTATTTTAATCTGCATTCATAGGAAAATATAGTTAATCAATATTTTTTATCTTTACGCTAAAAATATCTCGTTTGTGTGGTTTTTAAAAAGGGCATATAAAGCAGATGTCGCCTAAGCAATTTAGGCGCTAACACTTACAGTAGGTATTTGTTAAAGCACCCATCGGATTAAGTGATACGCGCAATGCACACTTAGTACGATGGGTGTTTCTATTTATAGTGCGATAATTTAAAGATCGCACGCATTTATATTTGGCTTACTACCGATTGGTATAACTAGGAAAAGTCGTGTTTAAAACCTTAATAGTGGTTGATAACAATGAGCAAACACTTGCTCAATCTTTCGAAAATGTGATTACGTTTAATAGTTACTTGCGTGATTACCCAAAACATAATGAACCTAAAACCCGCATTATTAATTTATGCGACTCAAGCCAATACTTGAGTAAGGGTTACTATTGCTCTTTGCTTGCAGAAGCCCGTAAGCACCAAGTATTACCCAGTGTTAAAACAATAAATGCGCTTCGTAGCGGCCAAGCACCTATGTTAAATGTTGGGCAAATTGATGGCGAAATTTACTTTGGTAATGCCTTAAACGAGCTACAAAGCAAAGCGGCTAAATCGGTATTTAAGCAATACCCAGCGCCTATTTTATTTGTAGATGAGCAAGGTTTGTTACAGCAAGGTTCGCTTAGCTCTTTAAACGATGAGCAATACAGTAATTTTGTAGCAAAATTAAATACATTTACTCAAACACAGTGGCGCATTGGCAATGTGCAGCGCCGTTTTAGATGGGATATGGCAATACTTGTTGATCATAACGAAAAAGTACCACCGAGCGATAAAGACGCCATTGCCCGCTTTATAAAAGCAGCGGCTAAGCATGGTATTAATGCGCAAGCACTCAGTTTTAATGAAATAGACAATATTGCCCAGTTTGATGCGTTATTTATTCGCCAAACTACAGCAATTGACCACCCAACGTATCGCCTTGCAAACAAAGCGCAAAGCCTAGGTTTAGTGGTTATTGACGATGCTGAATCTATTTTACGTTGTTGTAATAAAGTGTATTTACACGATGCGTTTAATTATCAAAAAGTGCCGAGCTTAAAAACGGTGGTAGTGGCTGATCTATCAGCACAAACGCTTGAGCAATTAGAAGAGGCGTTTACCTATCCTCTGGTTTTAAAAATGCCTGAAGGGTCGTTTTCTAAAGGGGTGTTTAAAGTTGCAAACCGCAGTGAGCTTGAAGCTAAACTAACCGAGCTGTTTGAATTTAGCGCATTGGTACTTGCACAAGAATACATGTACACCGAATACGATTGGCGAGTAGGTGTATTAAATGGCCGCGCTATATATGCGTGTCGTTACTTAATGGCTCGTAATCATTGGCAAATTTATAATCATGATGCTAAACGGTTTTTCTCTGGTGGTTTTGAAACGCTACCTACCTTTGAGTTACCAAAAGCCGTGTTAGATGCCGCTTTAAAAGCATGTAAAACTGTGGGCAAAGGCTTATATGGCGTAGATGTTAAAGAACATCAAGGCAAAGCATATGTGCTTGAAGTAAATGACAATCCAAGTATTGATCACAAAGTAGAGGACGGATATTTGGGCGACGAGCTATACATGATCATTATGGATGAATTTAAACAACGCCTAGAAGCGCGAGGCCGTGGCTAATACATGAGCAACCTTGTTATTCGAAAAGCACTTAGCAGTGATTTAAACGCGCTAATTGATGTTGAAAACGCGTGCTTTAATAACGATAAATTGAGCCCGCGTAGTTTAAAGCGTTGGTTAAGTGCTAAGCACGGTATTTTACTAATTGCAGAAAATGGCGAGCAAGTATGCGGCTATGGGCTTGTGTGGTGCCATAAAGGCACACGTTTGGCGCGTTTATATTCGCTTGCTGTAAAACCCACAATGCAAGGTAAGGGCATTGCAAAAGCACTGCTTACAAGCCTTGAAAAAGAAACGTGTGAGCGCGGGCGACTTTACTTACGATTAGAAGTAGCGGTAAATAACGAAAGTGCGATAGGGCTATACAAAAGCTTAGGTTATAGAGTGTTTGGCCAATATAGCGATTATTATGACGATCACAGTGATGCACTGCGAATGCAAAAATATATTCGCCAAACGCGTGAGCTTAAATTAGCGCGTTTAACGCCGTGGTATCAGCAAACAACAGAGTTTACCTGTGGGCCAGCGGCGTTACTAATGGCAATGGGGGCACTTGAGCCAATAACGGAGCTTAGCCAATCACATGAGCTGGCACTTTGGCGCGAAGGCACCACCATTTTTATGACCTCGGGACATGGTGGTTGTCATCCGTTTGGTTTAGCGCTGGCGGCTTATAAACGCGGTTTTAAAAGCGAGGTAATGGTAAATACCAAAGAGCCTTTGTTTTTAGATGGCGTACGCAATGAAAACAAAAAAATAGTACTAGCTACTGTTCATCAACAATTTGTAGAAGGTATTGCACAGGCAAATATACAGCTTAGCTATAAAGATATTGAGCTTGAGCATATTGAACAGTGGTTAAGTCAAGGCTTTAGTGTGCTGTTACTAATTAGCACCTACCGGTTTGATGGCAAAAAATCCCCTCATTGGGTGTGCGTTACCCACCTTGATGAGCACTGCGTGTATGTTCATGACCCATTTTGCGAGCCAGGCAGTGACAAACAGCTCGCAATAGATTGCCAGTACGTGCCTATAGCGCGCAGTGATTTTAGTAAAATGTCAGCATTTGGTAGTCAACGGCTAAGAACCGCAGTGGCAATTGCTAATAATTAATGGGTTTAATGTAAAGAGTGACTTTTTTAGATTTAATTGATGTAGCCCCTTATTCGTGGGCGGCCATTGGTACCGCCGCTTTTTGCGGTGCCATAATTGGGTTAGAACGGCAATTGCGCGGTAAACCTGTGGGTATTCGTACCTCAGCTTTAATTACGTTGGGCACGTATTTGTTTTTATCGACCGCGTTTAACTTACAAGGGGATGTAATTGATCATTCGCGTGTAGTGGGGCAAATAATTACAGGCATTGGCTTTTTAGGCGCTGGCGTTATGCTTGCAAAAGACGGAGCCGTTGTAGGGGTTACCTCAGCTGCAACCATTTGGGTGCTTGCCTCAATTGGCGTAATGATAGCCACTGACAATCTAGCTGCTGCTATTAAACTTTCAGTGCTGGTGGTTGGTATTTTATACGGTGTAGATGTACTTGAGGCAAAATTTAAAAGCTTAAGTAAAGGCGTACACACTAAAGTAAAAAGCTATCAAAAGCGTTACTACCGAAAAGACTTTAACGACATAGAACGCCACTAATTTAGTGGCGTTTTGTTTTATTATTACTTAAATATACATTGTGTTTTTAAAATTATAACTGGCCTATTATTCAGCGGATAACTTTTCGATTGAACTCTAATCATATGCGTGCTGTTAATTTACTTGTATCTAATCTAATATTAATAAATATATTTATGAACAAATAGTTAGTAATTTAAAAGGATTTTATGAACCGTCATTCATTCGATAAAACACAAGAGGTAAGAATAAAAGTTCTTCAAGGAATGAGTTTAATAATAGCGCTAGTTGCGCTTGTTGTAGCTTATGTAAATATAATTATTTCGAAGGTTTACATATTAGGAGCGATAGAAGTTTTACTCGCTGTGTTTTGTTTTTACACGTATTACAAAACGTGTATATCTGCCTCAAAGGTTTGGCATAGATGGGCGGTAGCCTATGCTTATTTTTTTGTTGTATTTTTAGCTGTTTATATTTTAAAAACAGATGAGGGTATAACGCATTGGATTTGTACATTTCCCATTTTGGCGTATTTGTTATTTGGTAAAAAACACGGGTTTATAAGTAGCTTTTGCTTACTTTTTGCGTCGGTAATTCCTTTATATTCTTTCCTCAGTTTAGGTGGTGCTAATAGTTTGCACTTAATTGTTAACTTAGGCCTTTCGTATATGACTATATGGACCGTTTCGCATATTTATGAAGCGATGAGATATTCTAACCAAGAAACAATTTTAAATTTGGCACTAAGAGATCCATTAACAAAAGCGTTTAATAGACGTGCATTACAAAGCCGCTTTAGTAAACAAACAATTATTGATGAGCCTTTATGCATAGCACTAATTGATATTGATTTTTTTAAAAAGGTGAACGATAAATATGGGCACGACGCAGGTGATGCTGTTTTAACGCAACTAACTGAGTTATTTGTAGAAAAATTTAAAGAAGATAATGTATTTAGAATGGGCGGTGAGGAATTTGTAGTGGTTATAAACACTGATCTACAAGCCGCTTATGACTTAATAAATTGTTTAATTAAAACGGTTGAAAGTCATCATTTTACTTATGAGAAAAATAGTTTAAAAATTACAATAAGTATTGGTTTGGAGGAACTGGTTACAGATTCGTTTGTTGATTTATCTAAAATACTTAAAGCAGCTGACGGTTATTTATACATAGCAAAAGATAACGGAAGAAATTGTGCTGTATGTAGTATAAATAATTCAATGTTAGGTAATTAAAAAGCGTATTTGTTAGCCAAATAGCTTTCTTCTTACTACTTTTCTGTATTCGCTTGGCGTTTGGCTTAGCACTTTTTTAAACACGCGAGTTAAGTGGCCTTGATCGTTATAGCCAACCTCAAGTGCCACTTCTTGTATTGTTAAATTAGACGACGCCAATAACTCTTTAGCACTTTCAACCCGTAATTGCTGCCAATATTCTATAGGGCTTTGATTAGTTGCAAGCTTAAAGCGTCGTGTAAATGTACGGTAGCTCAAACTAAATTGGGCGGCTACTTCTTGTAAGTTTAACTCGCTGGCTAAATTAGTTTTAAGCCAAAACTGGATTTGCGCTATGAGTTCATCTGGATGGCGGTCAACCGCGCCTTCAAGGTAGCGCTGATCTTCGTAGGGTTTACGTACTTCGTGCGAAAAGTTACGCTCTACGTGCTGCGCAGCGGCTTTGCCGTAGTATTGGCTAATAATATGTACGATCACATCGGCAAGAGCATTTAAGCTTGCTACCGTATACATGCGCTCAGACTGGGTTATAAAAAAGTCGGGCTTTAAGCGCACTAACGGGTAGTCATGGCTAAATTGTTTTGCGTAATGCCAATGAGTTGTTGCAGGGTGCCCATCAAGTAAACCCGCTTCTGCAACTAGGCAATTACCCGTGCCTACACCAATTATATGGCTGCCAGTTTCAAAGCTTTCTTGGAGCCATTCAACCACTTCTTTATTAGTACGTACTACAGGGCGAGGATTTCGCCATATGCCGGGGACTATAATTAAATCGTTATACGGTGCGTTAGCAGTAGTGCAATCCGGGACTATAGCAAGGCCAGTACGGTTTTTTATTGGCTCATTACTTTTAGCAATTAAATTTATACTAAGCGGTCTAAAGTCAGTTTGGTCTAAGTGGCCTTTTGCGTAGGCTTCGCCGGCTCTTAGCATTTCAATAGGCAGTGTTAAACTGGTAATAAGTAAATGCGGATACACTGTGATTGCAATATTTAACGCAGGCTTTACTGATTTTTTATGCATATGAATGCTCCGACCAGTACTTTTTGGCCTTTAATGCTGAATATTTGGCTATTAAAGCATAAAGCGGTGTGGTTAATCCAATTAAACTGTTGGCTTCTCCCATAACACGTTTTAAAGGTTAATTATGACAGCATTACCCGTAATTGTAGGCATGGGTGGTATTAACGCCGCAGGCCGCACTTCTTTTCATCAAGGTTACCGCCGTATCGTGTTAGACGCATTAAACGCACAAGATCGTAGTGAAACATTTTTAGGCCTCGCCACATTAATGAACTTGGTATGCGTTGTTGATGGTCAATTACAAGACACAAACGGCAATAATGTTGAGCAAAGCGACATAGAAGCACGCTTTGGTGAGCAAATTATTGCTGGGACGCTTATTCGTAAAATTGAAAAAGAACATTTTGATGCAGATGCAACGCCTTGGCAGCAAAAAATGACATTAAAGACATCTGATGAAAACGCGATTGTATTTGAAACTCGCTCACGCGATTTACCAAGTCCAGTACCTGCCAGTTGGAAAGTACAAGAGCTTGACGGCAAAAAAGTAAAAGTAACAATAGCTGCAGACTTAGACGTAAAGCTTGATTCTACACGTGATAACCCAATTAAATCGGCGGGGCAGTTTCCTACCGGGTTTGATCCATCAATTATGTATAACAGCCGTTATCAGCCACGCGGTTTGCAAGCCACCATATTTGCTGCAAACGATGCTATTAAATCAACTGGTCTTGACTGGCAACGCATAATGAATAGCGTAGAACCAGATAAAATTGGCACTTATTCAGCCTCGGTTATTGGCCAAATGGACGATAATGGATTGGGTGGTTTAGTTAAAGCCCGTCAGCAGGGCGATCGTGTTAGTACAAAGCAATTAGCACTTGGCCTAACACGATGTCGACTGATTTTAATAAATGCCTACGTTACAGGTAATGTAGGTACTACGTTTTCTACTTCGGGTGCATGTGCCACATTTTTATATAACTTACGCGCTGCAGTAAACGATATTCAAGCAGGGCGCACCCGTGTTGCGGTGGTAGCAAGTGTTGAATGCGCTATTACGCCTGAAGTAGTAGAAGGCTTTGGTAATATGAGCGCCCTTGCTAATGTTGAAGGCCTGCGCCGTTTAGATAATTTAAGCAGTGAACAAGAGCCAAATTACCGTAAAAGCAGCCGCCCATTCGGTGAAAACTGTGGTTTTACATTAGGTGAAGGCGCACAAGTGGCCATTTTAATGGACGATGCGTTAGCACTTGAACTAGGTGCAGATATTATGGGCTCAGTACCTGATGTATTTGTAAATGCCGATGGTATTAAAAAATCAATCACCTCGCCGGGTCCGGGTAATTACATTACAATGGCAAAATCAGCAGCGCTGGCAACAAGCTTATTAGGTAAAGAGGCGCTACAAAAGCGCAGCTTTATTTTAGCGCATGGTTCTAGCACGCCGCAAAATAGAGTAACAGAATCTCTTATTTACCATAAAGTGGCACAAACCTTTGCCATTGATAGCTGGAAAGTAACGGCGCCAAAAGCCTATGTTGGTCATACAATTGCCCCCGCAAGTGGCGATCAACTTGCTATTGCGCTGGGTGTATTTAGCCATAATATTATGCCGGGTATTACTACCATAGATAAAGTTGCCGATGATGTTTATGCAGATCACTTAGATATACGTAACAGCCATTATGACTGTGACGACATGGACATCGCCTTTATAAACTCAAAAGGTTTTGGCGGTAATAACGCCACAGCTACAGTACTTAGCGCTAAAGTGACACTACAAATGCTTGCTAAGCGCCATGGTGAAAAAGCGATGAGTGATTACGCTGATAAAAACAGAACCGTTGTTGCTGCGCAAAATACCTATAAAGCGCAAGCTGACCTTGGTAAGTACGAATTAGTATATCGTTTTGGTGATGGCGCCATTGACGATAACGACATTGTAATTGGCGAAGGCGGAATAGAGCTTCCTGGTTTTGATAAAGCAATTTCGTTTAATACAACCAACTCCTATCAAGATATGTTTTAAGCACACATACTTGAAACCCAAGGCGCTTAATAAAGCGCCTTTTTTATATTTATTAGCCTATAGTTAAATTTTGGTTAGTTATAAATATAAGCTTGCATCTTTCTATAATAGCTACTTTGCGTTCTATGATGGATAATCAAATGAAAAAACTCTTTATAGCGCTTTCTATATTACCTGCGTCTTACTTCAATTTTTTTACATACCTGAGCGTTATAAAGTTAATAATAGCTAGCAAAATGGCTACTTCATATCGGTTATTTGCAACAGCAATACCAATTAATCCCATATTCCATATGCTCGCTGCTGTCGCAGTACCTGATGTTGACTGGTTATTTTTCAAAATTGCGCCACCACCAATAAAACCAATACCTGTTATTATTCCTTGTAACATTTTAGATTGTGCTTCAGATGAGTCTAGTACCGACATGGCTATAAGTGCATACCCACACGATGCAACTGCTACTAACGGAAATGTTCTTAGTCCAGCGCCGTCTTTACTTCGCTCTCTATCGTAGGCCATTGGCAGGGCTAGGGCGTAGGCAATACCTAAATGAATTAAGTTATCTAAGATTTCATTCCACTGTAAATCAAATTCCATTGCGATTCTCTATTAAAAAACTTAACTTACAAAAGCAATTGCCACGCCAAGTATAAAAACATTTAAAATCAATGTATTGTTTTTTATTTTATGTTGATTTAGAGCATATTTAGTAAAATGTACACATTGGTTTATCACTTTTACTTAATGTATTTACAGGTGTATTTAAATTGGTTTTACAACTTTTTACAGTCTTAATTTTATAAACGTATATTATAAATCCATGCTTTTAGAGGATGAAACTATGAAATTATTACTAACACTATTAATAAGTGTGTACTTAAGTGGTTGCACGGTGGCCGGAGTTTTAATAGATGGGCATGCTCAAAATAACGAAAAATTAAATCAAAATATGAATAGCAAAGCTCGTTCAGACCATTACAAAGATCCATTCAAACCCATTCCAAAAGATAGAGAAGGGTTTTCTTTTACAAAGTTAGGTTTAAAAATTGATTCTGCATTGGTCGACTTTGTCAGTTTGAAGAATGATCAACAACGCCAAGTGTGTAGGAAGGTCAGTAAAAGTTTAAAGGAGTGCGTAGAACTAAATAAGCCAGAACTACACACTAACGAGACTACGCAGTTAAAAACTGACTATGAAATAATAAGTGTTGGTCAATAAAACTACTTATAAAGAAGTAACTGTGATCGTAACCTTCTTGCATTTCCAGCGTTAACGGGTAACTCTTATCGTGAGCGATAGCCACTAGGTTGTGTGGTTTAAGTTGCTCCTCTAAAAAGCCATCGGCATCACCTTGCGATACTAGCATAGGTAGGTAGTCGTCCTGCTTTGCTAGTTTCATAAGCTCGCAGGTATCGTATTGTGCCCAAAGTGATTTATTGTCACCTAAATAACCAGTAAACGCTTTTGTGCCCCATGGGCAATTGATTGGGTTAACTATTGGGCTAAAAGCAGAGGTACTTACATAGGCTTGTGGGTTTTTAAGAGCAACCATTAAAGCACCGTGCCCACCCATAGAATGACCACTAATGGCTTTAGTACTTGTTACCGGAAAATGCTGTTCAATAAGTGCTGGTAGCTCATTAACGACATACTCGTACATATTAAAATGTGTATTGTAAGGTGCTTGAGTAGCATTAACATAAAAGCCAGCACCTTGAGCAAAGTCATAACTATCTTCATTGGGTACGTTATCGCCACGCGGGCTTGTATCCGGTGCCACTATTGCAATACCCAGCTCAGCAGCTTTTTTAAACGCGCCCGCTTTTTGCATAAAGTTTTCGTCGGTACAGGTTAAACCCGATAGCCAATAAAGCACAGGGACTTTGTTTGTTTCACTTGCACCTGGTGGTAAAAATACCGCAAAACGCATTGTGCAATGGGTACTTGTTGCAGCGTGAGTGTATTGCTTATGCCAACCACCGGCTACTTTTGTACTTGAGATATTCTCTAACATAAAAATCCTTAAAAGCCGCAAACGTTCAAGTTTTACGGCTTTATATCAAGTCGTTTACTAAGTGCTTATTAGTAATGAATTACTGTACGAATACTCTTGCCTTCGTGCATTAAATCAAATGCATCGTTAATTTCTTCAAGGCTCATTGTATGAGTAATAAAGTCGTTTAGTGCAAATTCGCCTGCCATGTAGCGCTCAACTATTTCAGGAAGTTGCGAGCGACCTTTAACGCCACCAAATGCGCTACCACGCCATACACGACCGGTAACAAGCTGGAAAGGACGAGTTGAAATTTCTTGGCCAGCACCGGCTACACCAATAATTACCGATTCCCCCCAGCCTTTATGGCAACATTCAAGGGCAGAGCGCATTACATCAACGTTACCAATACATTCAAATGAGTAATCAACGCCGCCGTCAGTCATTTCAACAATTACTTCTTGAATTGGCTTGTCGAAATCTTTAGGGTTTATTAAATCGGTTGCGCCAAGTTTAGTGGCAAGGTCAAATTTACTGGTGTTAATGTCTACACCAATAATACGACTCGCGCCGGCCATTTTTGCACCAATAATGGCCGATAAACCAATACCACCAAGGCCAAATATAGCGACTGTATCGCCTTCTTTAACTTTAGCTGTGTTAGTTACAGCACCCATACCGGTTGTAACACCACACCCTAATAAACAAATTTCTTCTAAAGAGGCTTCTTTGTTTACTTTGGCCAGTGAAATTTCTGGAAGTACTGTGTACTCAGAAAATGTAGACGTACCCATGTAGTGGTAAATTGGTTGGCCGTCTTTAAAAAAACGTGTTGTGCCATCTGGCATTAGGCCTTTACCCTGTGTTTCGCGTACTGCAGAGCAAAGGTTAGTTTTGCCTGATGTACACATTTTACACTCACCACATTCAGCGGTATAAAGTGGAATTACATGATCCCCCACTTCAACACTTGTTACACCTTCGCCAACGGCATAAACAACGCCTGCGCCTTCGTGGCCTAAAATAGCTGGGAATATACCTTCTGGATCTTCACCTGATAACGTAAATGCATCGGTATGACAAACACCAGTAGCAGTAATTTTTACCATTACTTCGCCTTTTTTAGGCATCATTACATCAACTTCTTCAACGCTTAAAGGTTGGTTAGGGCCCCAAGCAATCGCCGCTTTTGATTTAATAAAATCAGACATGTGTTTATCCTTAGTAGTGTTATTTAATATCAATTGTAGACCCATTTTGTTTGGGTGATGGGACTATTGTATTTGTTTCTCATATAATGATAATCTCTTATTTATTAAAACACTTTTACAGTATGGTAATAATGGCGCGTTGGGATGGGATTGACGAATTTATAGCAGTCGGTGAGGAGGGAAGCTTTACTGCTGCAGCTAGGATATTGGGCCTTTCGGTTGCGCATATTAGCCGTCATGTAACAGCCCTTGAGCAACGTTTAAATACCCAGCTTTTAACGCGCACCACACGAAAAGTTGTTCTTACCAAAGAAGGTGAGGTTTTTTTACACCAAATAAAACACTTACAGCATGCAATGGACGATGCTACGCAGGGCCTTGCATCACATCAAACAACCCCAAAAGGAAAAATTAAACTAACAGCCCCGGTAATGTTCGGCGAAACCTTTATTATGCCTATTGTGCACAATTTTATGCACGATCACCCCGATGTTGAAGTTATTGCAAACCTAAGTAACGAACAAGAAGATTTACTTGAAGGCGGGTTTGATTTAGCAATCAGGTTAGGCCATTTAAAAGATTCGAGCTTAAAAGCGCGAAGGTTAAGTGATCGGCGCTTTATTATGTGTGCATCGCCTTCTTATTTAAGGCGCTTTGGTGAGCCACATACCTTAGGTGAGCTACATAACCACCAGTGTTTAGTAGGGAATAGTAGTTATTGGCGTGTAAACGAAAATGAGCGTGAAAAACACATTAAAATTGCTGGCAGATTACATTGCAACAGTGGTTGGGCACTTGTTGATGGTGCTAAAAAAGGCTTGGGTATTGTGCAACTTCCTGATTACTACATAGATAATGAGCTTAATAATGGTGAGTTAGTGCCTATTTTAACGTCTTACCAACCCAAGCAAGAAGGTGTGTGGGGGGTTTATCCACCACGTCAGTTTGTAGCTACCAATGTACGTGTATTACTCGACTATTTAGTTGCTGGCCTTAAAGAATAAATTGCTATAAGTGAATTGCTGAAAAATCAGCCAAGTCTCAGATTTATAAATTATTTCTTACATTTATGGTCATATTCAATTCATCTTAGTTCGTGCTACTATAGCCCCACACTTTTAGCATAAATGTTTTAAATTATATGTTTCAACCGGTTAGCTTATTTATAGGACTTAGATACAGCCGCTCCTCAAAAGGGAATGCGTTTATATCGTTTATTTCTTTTTTTTCTATTGCCGGCATTGCTATCGGTTTAATGGCTTTATTTACCGTAAGCAGTGTAATGAATGGTTTTGAGCATAGCTTAAAAACTAATATGCTTGGCCTTATTCCGCACATTGAGGTTAAATCTGATCAGCACACCCCAGAGCAAATAACGAGTTTAAAGGCAGATCTCACTAAATCTTCATATGTGAAACATGTTAATTTGTATCGCCAAGGCGAAGCTATTTTGCAAACCAATAAAGATCTTCACGGTGTATTACTGCAAGGTTTATATGACAATAACGGTGCGTTATACAAAGTTACTGAGAAAATAGTACAAGGCAATTGGCAAACAGTACTTAATAGTAATTATAACATTGCTATAAGCCGCTATTTGAGTCGGAAGTTAGGTGTTGGTTTAGGTGATAAACTTCGTGTGATCATGCCAAATGCATCTACTTATACTCCTTTGGGGCGTGTGCCTAGCCAGCGTTTATTTAAAGTTGCAGCAATATACGAAACGGGCTCTGAAATAGACATGGCACTCGCTTTCACAAGTGGGCCATCGCTTCAGCGTGTTTTAAAGTTAAATAAAAATGTTGCCCCAAATTTAAGTGTGTCACTTTTTGAACCCTTTGAATTGGACGAATTTACGGACGCAAGCCAACTTATTTTAAAAGGTTACAACTATTCAGACTGGCGAAGCAGCCAGGGCACTTTATTTGCCGCAGTAGCAATGGAAAAGCGGATCATGTCCATGTTACTTGCCCTTATTGTGCTGGTGGCTGTGTTTAATATTGTATCTGCCTTAACAATGATGGTGAGTGAAAAACAAGGGGAAGTTGCGATACTTCAAACACTTGGGCTTACACCATCGCAGGTGCAAAAAGTATTTATGGTTCAAGGTCTTTACAATGGCGTTATTGGAACATTAATCGGCGCTTTTTTTGGGGTGCTACTGAGTTTATACATAAATGAGCTTCTTGAATTAGTTGGCCTGAGTCTACTTGCTGGCATTGAACTACCTGTGAAATTTGATGTGCTTAGTTTAGTAATAATTGCGTTTGCCAGTATTGCTATGAGCTTTTTAGCTACCTTATATCCTGCGCGCAAAGCCGCAAAAGTAAAACCAGCAGAGGTGTTGCGTTATGAATAATTTAGTAATTAGTTGTGAAAATTTAAGCAAAGTATACCAAGATGGCAACAACCAAGTTGAAGTGCTAAAGGGCGTAGATTTAGCGCTACAGCAAGGTGAAATGCTTGCTATTGTAGGTAGTTCTGGTTCTGGTAAAAGTACGCTTTTGCATATACTCGGTACGCTTGATACTGCCACTGCAGGTATTGCGAAAATTAAAAATCAAGAAGTTGCTAAGTTATCTCGTACTGAACAAGCAGCTTTTAGAAACCAAAATTTAGGTTTCATTTATCAGTTTCACCATTTATTGATGGAGTTTAGTGCTGTAGAAAATGTAGCAATGCCTTTGCTAATAAAAGGCTTAACGGCAAAAGAAGCAAAAGTACAGGCGCTCGACATGCTTGAAAAAGTGGGTCTTGCACATCGAAGTGATCATAAACCCTCTGCACTTTCAGGGGGAGAACGTCAACGAGTTGCTATTGCCCGTGCTTTGGTTACTAAACCTGCATTGGTTCTTGCTGATGAGCCAACAGGTAATTTAGACAAGCAAAATGCGATTAAAATTTATGATTTAATAAACGAGCTAAACCAGAGTTTAAACACGAGCTTTGTAGTGGTAACTCATGATTTAGAGCTTGCTGATAAACTAGGTAAAATAGCTTATTTAGATGACGGAAAACTATCGGTAAAAGAGTCACAATATGTTGCTTAGTGCATTTTTAAGTAAACGTTTTAGAGCATACTCAGGTCATAAAGACGAAAAAAACGGGTTTGTTAGTTTTATAGCTAAAGCGTCTACTATAGGTATTTTATTGGGGGTCGCTGTTTTAATTGTTGCCCTTTCAGTAATTAACGGCTTTGAACAACAATTAGTCCATCGTTTACTAAGCGTAGTACCTCAGGTTGAATATGTTGCACCAAGCAGACCTATTGCTAATTGGCAGCTAAAAGTAGCTAATATAGAAAGTCAGCCGCATGTAACGGGAGCTGCCCCATTTATCGCGGTTAATGGTATGGCGCAGTATAAAAGCCAATTAAAAGCGGTCGAAATACGCGGTGTTAGCCCTTCTTATGAGGGCAATGTTTCTGCAGTTAACCAGTTTGGAACAGGTAAATTAGTAAGCCAATTATCCTCTGAAGAGGTTATTTTAGGCCAACAGATAGTAAAGCAACTTGACGCAAAAGTGGGCGACAATATTACTTTGCTAATTCCTCAGGTTGGGCAAGCAGGTGGTCAGTTATTAGCACCTAAACGCGTTACCCTGAGCCTTGCAGGTGTTATTGAAATGGGCGGCCCAATTGACAGCACGGCTGCTTTTATACATTTGAGCAAAGCGCAGCAAACACTTGGCTACGACGAAACCCAAGTTACAGGTTTAAGGTTAAGTGTTGATGATGTGTTTTCAGCGCATCAAATAGCGCTTAATGTAGGGCAAACCATTAGCGATTATGTCTATATTTCTAGTTGGTTTAGAACACAAGGTAGCTTATATCAAGATATACAAATGGTTCGTACCATTGTTTATATTGTTGTGTTTTTAATTATTGCTGTTGCGAGTTTTAATATTGTGTCTTCTCTTGTCATGGAAGTGCGTGAAAAAGAAGGCAATATCGCAATTTTAAAAACAATGGGCGCTAAAGACAGCACTATTTTAGCAACCTTTGTAATGCAGGGATTAACGCAAGCGTTTGTGGGTGTCTTACTTGGCTCGTTTATTGGTGTTGTATTAGCATTAAACATAAGTGAATTATTTGCTTGGCTGAGCCAGCTAATGGGTGCTAATCCGCTTGAAGGGGTTTATTTTATAGAATTTTTACCTAGTAAGCTTGTGCTCGAAGACATCGGCATTACAGTAATTGCAACATTCGTACTTGCTATTTTTGCGACTATTTATCCCGCATGGCAGGCTACGCGAGTCGATCCGGCAAAGGTGCTGGGTAATTAACCTTACTAAAACAATAGGGGCGGGTTTGTAAAGATGCTAAACTACGCGCTCATTTAATAGTGGGCGCTATTGCTTATCTATTTAAAACCTTATTCAGGAAATCACTTTGACAAATAACGATATTTTACGCCGTCTTCGCTATACCTTTAATTTAACAGATACTGCCATGGTTGGTATTTTTGCTGCGGCAGAGGCTACAGTAACAACAGAGCAAGTCATTGCGTGGTTAACAAAAGAGGGCGAGCAAGAGTTTGTTAAAATTTCAGACAATGAGTTTGCAACCTTCCTAAACGGCTTTATTAATACCAAACGAGGTAAACGCGAGGGTGTACAGCCAATACCAGAGAGTAAGCTCAATAATAATATTATCTTTATGAAGTTACGCATTGCTTTAAACATGAAGGCTGAAGATGTAATAGCCACGCTTGCATTGGTTGATTTTGATTTAAGCAAACACGAATTAAGTGCGTTTTCTCGTAAAGTAGACAACAAGCATTACCGAGTGTGTAACGATCAAATACTGCGTTTATTCTTAACAGGCGTTCAGCAGCAATACCGCCCTGAGTAATTACTAATAAATATTTTGCCCAAAAACGTTGTAATAACCAACGTTTTTTAGACAGTCATCTTTAAGTGTTTACTAATATTGTAATTAATCAAACATAGCGATAATATTTAAAGGCTAACTTTACTAGACCAATTTAAATGGCTTAAAAAGCAACCATCACATAAATACAAAAATAGCGGCTTTTAAGCACATTATTTCAAGCCAACGAAAGTATAAAAGGAATTTAAAATGCAATTAATACCCGCAACATTTTATTTTCCGCCTGACAAAGAAAAAGATTTTCAGTATCAACTTAATAAAAGCACCGTGCACTTTGCTAATATAGCCTTGTATTTAGCTGCTTTATTTTTAACGATTTTGGTTATTCTTTCGTGGTTGAATGATGAACAATCTATATCCTCTGTTATTAATATTCTTAGGCTTTCGATGGTTTGTTTGTCGTTTGTATTGGTTTATGTAAACAATAAGTTAAAGGCAAAATACTTACATTATCGTTGCTTTGCTTATGGCATTATATTTTGTGTTTTATTTGGGTATTTATTTTGGTCCTTTGTTGGGTTGTATGGTTATTTAAACGAGGGAGGGCCTATGCTTGTAGTGGCTTCCCTTTCTGCAATACCCATGCTTCATTTAGGCCATAAACTTATTCTATGGACAATTACGGGGCTAAGCCTTTTAAGTGTTCATTTGTTTTCATCCACGCCAATAATATGGAGTCTTTACTTTTACATTAGTATTGTAATTGTGATGGCGTGTATTCAATATCAACTTGATATACTTTTACGTAAACAATATGAAGCAGAGCTATCAGAAACACAAAAAGCGAATATAGATCAGCTAACAGGGTTGCATAATAGACACAGTTTTGACTCAGAATGTAAACGCTTAATGAATCAAATTAAGCCATCGCAATCGCTAGCGCTTGCTATGATCGACATCGATGATTTTAAAAAATACAACGATAATTACGGTCATTTAGATGGCGATAACATACTCATTGATGTTGCAAGCAGATTGCGAAATTGCAAGGCAGATATCGTTGTCAGGTTTGGCGGCGAAGAGTTCATTTTAGTTAAAATTTTAGACCAAAATAACTTAGACTGGCTTGACGATTTACCTACTCGCTTTGCCTCAAGTCCGATAAGCCACGAATACTCAACATTTAAACGTATAACAGTTTCTGCTGGCGTGGTTGTAGCTGATTTTTGCTCCCTTCGTCCGGATATGAAAGTATTGCTATCTGCAGCCGATAAAGCGATGTACAAAGCAAAAAATACAGGTAAAAATAAAGTAATTAAAGATTACATATAAAAATGGCCCAACATATATATTGTGTCATGCTGGGCAAGTTTATATTATGAAAATAATTTACTTGATAATACTTCTTGCATTTGTTCTCGCATTTTGAACTTTTGTAGTTTGCCTGTCACTGTCATAGGGTAACTTTCTACAAAGCGAATATACCGAGGCATTTTAAAGTAGGCGAGTTTGTCTTGTAAAAAAGCACGAATCGCTTGTTCATCGAGTGTTGTATCTTCCTTTGGTTGGATCCATGCGCACACTTCTTCACCGTATTTTTCATCGCTGATACCAAATACTGCGGCGTCTTGTATGCCTGGATAAGTATAAAGCACCTCTTCAATTTCTCGAGGGTAAACGTTTTCTCCACCACGAATAATCATGTCTTTAATTCGTCCAACAATACTCACAAATCCTTCGCTATCCATAACACCTAAATCTCCTGAATGAAGCCAGCCGTCACTATCTATGGTGGCTTTTGTTTTTTCTTCGTCATTCCAATAGCAGCGCATTATTCCTACGCCTTTTGAGCATACTTCACCGGGTAAACCTATTTTTTGAATGTTACCCACTTCATCAATAATTTTTACCTCAGTATGCGCAAGGGCGCGGCCTACGGTTGTTACTTGGCGCTCTATTGATGAATCAGTTTCGGTTATATTATTGATTGGGCTGCATTCAGTTTGCCCATAGGCAATTAAAACTTGGTGCATATTCATTTGTGTTTGAACTTTGCGCATGACTTGTTCTGGGCAAGTAGAGCCTGCCATAACGCCGGTTCTGAGTGTACTCAAGTCATATTCATTAAAGGTACTGAGCTCAAGTTGACTAATAAACATAGTAGGAACACCGTGCAATGCTGTACAACCTTCTTGTTCAATTACATCAAGCGTTGTTTTGGCGTCAAACGAATCACTCGGATAAATGGCTGCGGCACCTTTTGTAACGCATAAGAGACTGCCTAAAACCATACCAAAGCAATGATATAAAGGAACTGGAATACAAAGCTTGTCGTGTTCAGTAAAATGCATAGAATCGCCAACAAAAAGCGCATTATTTAATATGTTTTTGTGAGTGAGTGTAGCGCCTTTTGGATTACCTGTTGTGCCTGAAGTAAATTGTATATTTATATCCTGTTCGGCATTTAAATTTGCAGAAATAGCATTAAGTTCAAGCTCATGAGCTGGCATTGCCATACGCATAATATCGGAAAACGAAAACATGCCAGCGCTTACCTCATCACCAATACGAATTACATTCTTAAGATTGGGTAGAGCTTTAGCTGAAAGCTTGCCACTGTCGCAATGTTTAAGTTCTGGCGCTAGACTATTTAGCATTTCTATATAGTTGCTGTCTTTAAATTGTGAAGCGGTAATGAGTGTTGAGCATTCAACGCTATTTAATGCATATTGAAGCTCATTTGGCCGATAGGCAGGGTTAATGCATACCATAATGGCACCAATTTTTGCGGTAGCGAATTGAGTTAAGCACCACTGTATATTATTAGGTGACCATATTCCGATCCGATCGCCTGGCTTAACACCGATGGCTAATAGCCCCATAGCGAGTTGATTCACTTCTTTTTGAAATTCTTTGTAGGTTAAACGAATGTTTTGATGATTGACCACTACAGCAAGCGAGTTAGGGTTTTTGTCGACAATGAAGTCGAAGTAGGCACCAATGGTTTTATTGGTTAAAGCTGTATTTTGTGAGCCTTTAAAATAGCTTTTGGACAACGGTAGTGAATTTATTACTTCTACTTCTTTAACTGTTTTATGTAGTGTGTGCATGTTTTTCTCCGTGTCGATGTGTGTGTATTACATAAACTAGGAACTAAATAAACACACATTGTCGACAAAAAGAAGGGTGGTTAGACTAATGTATTATAAGTAAATATATAGCCAGTAAAATAGTAGCAATAAAAAACGCGCCATATTGGCGCGTTCATAATTTAAAAACTTTAAACGTTTTAAATTACATTTCGTCACTACGATACGTTTTTTTCATTATGTATACGTAGGCGTTCACAAATGCATTTTCTTGGTACTTTTTAAGGCCTGTTTCCTCAAATGCAATAGGGATAGGATTACGCTTAACTTGCTCTTTAATCTCTGTAGTTGAGAATACGCGTACATCTAGGTTTTCAATGAGCTGAATAGCGGTTTCCATTTTAAAACCTTTCGCACTGCCGGCAAATTTACCTTTTGGTTGGCGTTCGCGAATGGCAACAGAGTCAATTTGGTAATCTTGCATTAGCTTTGCAAAATCAAATTGAAATTTGCGCATTATTTCAGTGTCGTTACCATTACCTAAAGTAAAACGTGTTTGACGCACATCGCGAATATCAAAAACGTCGTTATCTTTACTTAAAATACAAAGTAGTACGTCACTACCGGTAATTTCTACACCACATGTTCTCATTGCTGTTCTCTAATAAAACTTAATTATTGCGTATTATACGCAACATCGAATAAATTGCGAGAATAAGCAATAAGGTGAATTCTTACTATGCATTTCTCAAAATTGTCATCGTTTTTAACTATATTTACAAACTTACGCAAAATAACATTGATTACAGCGCCTTTAAACTTGTAATTGTTTCTCGCTCACGCGACAATATATTTTTGTAGTTGAGCAGACTCAGCATCTACATCAGCCTGTTAGGCGAAAAATAGTCAATGCTTATTCGTAAGAGCGTTGTCGAGTCATTCTCATTTAATTTTATTTAAAATACACGTGATACATTGTAGGTGTCACCACTGTATGTAAGGATTTATAATGCCAGTTATTACCCTTCCTGACGGCAGTCAGCGTAGTTTTGAAAACCCTGTAAGTACCCTTGATGTTGCAAACGATATTGGTCCAGGCCTAGCCAAAGCAACCATTGCTGGTCGTGTTAATGGCGACCGTGTTGATGCATGTGACCTAATTAATGATGATGCACGCCTTGAGATCATCACAGCAAAAGATGAAGACGGACTTGAGATTATTCGTCACTCGTGCGCTCACTTAATAGGTCATGCGGTTAAGCAACTTTTCCCTCAAGCAAAAATGGCAATTGGCCCAACTATCGATAACGGCTTTTACTACGATATCGATTTAGATCATTCTTTGTCACAAGATGACTTAGATGCCATTGAAAAGCGTATGTTGCAACTTGCAAAAACAAACTACGACGTAGTGAAAAAAACAGTAAGCTGGCAAGAAGCTCGCGATACGTTTGAAGCGCGTGGCGAAACATACAAAATTGAAATTTTGGACGAAAACATTGCAAAAGATGATCGCCCAGGATTATACCACCACGAAGAATACGTAGACATGTGTCGTGGTCCTCATGTACCTAACATGAAATTCTGCCAAAACTTCAAAATAATGAAAGTAGCAGGTGCGTACTGGCGTGGTGATTCAGAAAACAAAATGTTACAGCGCATTTACGGCACTGCGTGGGGCGATAAAAAGCAACTTAAAGCGTATTTAAAGCGTTTAGAAGAAGCTGAAAAGCGTGATCACCGTCGTATTGGTAAGGCTCTAGATTTATGGCACTGGCAAGAAGAAGCGCCAGGTATGGTATTTTGGCATAACGATGGTTGGAGCATTTACCGCGAGCTTGAAGAATTTGTCCGTGAAAAACTGCGTGAGTACAGCTACGAAGAAGTTAAAGGTCCAATGATGATGGACCGTTCTTTGTGGGAAAAATCTGGTCACTGGGAAAAATACTCAGACGCCATGTTTACCACAGAGTCTGAAAAACGTGAATACGCTATAAAACCAATGAACTGCCCGGGTCACGTGCAAATTTTCAACCAAGGTTTAAAATCGTACCGTGATTTACCACTGCGTATGGCCGAGTTTGGTTGTTGTCACCGTAACGAACCATCAGGCGCTTTACACGGCTTAATGCGTGTACGTGGCTTTACACAAGATGATGCTCACGTGTTCTGTACAGAAGAGCAAGTAATGGACGAGGTTTCAGCGTGTATTAAGATGGTTTATGATACCTATGAAACATTCGGTTTTGACAAAATTGTAGTTAAGCTTTCTACGCGTCCTGAAAAACGTATCGGTGACGATGAAATTTGGGACAAAGCAGAGGTTGCATTAGCTGATGCACTTAAGGCAAACGACATTGAATTTGATTACCTACCAGGTGAAGGTGCCTTTTACGGACCTAAAATTGAATTTACTTTGTACGATTGTTTAGACAGAGCGTGGCAATGTGGTACAGTGCAACTAGATTTTGCACTTCCGGGTCGTTTAGGCGCTACTTATGTAGCAGAAAACAACGAACGACGCACTCCAGTTATGATACACCGTGCTATTTTAGGCTCAATTGAGCGCTTTATCGGTATTTTAACTGAAGAATACGCTGGTTTATTCCCAACGTGGCTTGCTCCAAAGCAAGTGGTAATTATGAATATTACCGATAAACAAGCAGATTACGTGCACGAAATTGTACAAAAATTAAATAAACTTGGAATTAGAGCCGCTGCTGACTTGAGAAATGAGAAGATTGGCTTTAAAATCCGTGAGCATACATTAAAGCGTATACCTTACTTACTGGTTGTTGGCGACAAAGAAGTTGAACAACAAGAAGTAGCGGTTCGTACGCGAACAGGTGAAGACCTGGGTAAATTTAATGTCGATGACTTTGTAGCTAAAATAAGCGAAGAGATTAAAAATCGACAGTAAAAATCGAGCGTGTAGGGCTGTAACTAAAAGCCATCTACACGCTTATATTATTGATATTCTTGGAGGAACGTACCATTAGAGGCGGCAAGAAAGGGCAACAAACAGCTCAAAAAAATCGTATTAACGAAGAAATTACAGCTCAAGAAGTTCGTTTAATCGACATCGACGGCGAACAAGCTGGCATTCAGTCATTAAAAGACGCACAAGCCATGGCTGATGCAGCGGGTGTTGATCTTGTAGAGATTAGCCCAAACGCTGAGCCGCCTGTTTGTAAGGTTATGGACTACGGTAAGTTCATCTTTGAAAAAAGTAAAGAACTGAAAGAGCAGAAGAAGAAGCAAAAGCAAATCCAGATTAAAGAAATCAAATTCCGTCCTGGTACGGATGAAGGTGATTATCAGGTTAAGCTTCGCAACTTACGTAAGTTCTTAGAAGCTGGCGATAAAGCTAAAATTACCATCCGCTTCCGTGGCCGTGAAATGGCTCACCAAGAAATTGGCATCGAACTATTAAACCGCGTTAAAGGCGATTTAGAAGATTTAGCAGTCGTTGAGTCTTTCCCAAATCGCGTTGAAGGCCGTCAAATGGTTATGATGATGGCACCTATTGCTAAAAAGTAATTTTTAAGTAATAATGCGCACCGAATTTAGCTCAGGTCTGCAAGCAATATGCAAATATTCACCTGAGTTAACCGGTTTTAAAGTAAAGTTGCAGCATTTTATGCTGGGCTTTCACCGGAACATGGCAGTAAGTTAGGCCTAAAAGTGGAGCTATAGAAATATACCTCACGCCTGCTTACTAATTTAAAGGCAATACAATTGGAGTTATTGCAATGGCTTATAAGCTAAAAAGTCACAGTGGCGCTGCTAAGCGTTTCAAAAAGACTGCTTCTGGCGGTTTCAAGCGTAAACAAGCGCATCTTCGTCATATTCTGACTAAGAAAACTTCTAAGCGTAAGTTACACCTACGTCCTAAGATGATGGTTCATAAAAATGACCATGGTCTAGTTTCACGTATGTTACCGTTCGCTTAATAGGGGTTTTTAGAAATGGCAAGAGTTAAACGCGGCGTTGTCGCACGTGCACGTCACAAAAAAGTTTTAAAACAAGCAAAAGGTTACTACGGAGCACGTTCACGTGTTTACCGCGTAGCTTTCCAGGCTGTTACTAAAGCGGGTCAATACGCTTACCGTGACCGTCGTGCGAAGAAACGTACTTTCCGTCAATTATGGATTGCACGTATCAATGCTGCTTCACGTCAAAATGGTCTGTCTTACAGCCGTTTTATCAATGGTCTTAAAAAGACTTCTGTAGAAATCGATCGTAAGATCCTTGCAGATATCGCTGTTTACGACCAAGTTGCATTCGCAGCGCTTGTAGAAAAAGCTAAAGAAGGCCTAGCCGCTTAAGCTTTTTTATAAGAACTGAAAAGGAGCCCATTGGCTCCTTTTTTTGTGCCTAAAGTTTGCTATGAAAACCCCACCACATAAAAGCTATTCTAAGTTCCCGAGTAAGATAAGCTGTTATTAATTTAAAGACCCAGCTGTATTTAATTGGATGCTAATTGTGCTGAAATACTAATAAAGCATTTTTGATCCATTATTAACTTACCTTAGGCTGTGTTTTTTGTTGAACTACCGCAGTTTTTTCGTAACGATCAGTTAAGTTGTTATAATTTGGCCATTAAAGCGTTTTTTTGAGAATAATATGTTAGCCAGCTTACTCTTTTTATCTGCAAGTATGACTTACGACAGGCATTTACCACCTTTGCTACCTTGGCAAGGACAAAGCTTATCGCTGATACAACAGGCAGGTCCTCTGACAACGGATTTTGAACTTTCAGATGGTTATATATCTCCTGACTACAACAACACAATGGCTTTTGTAGAGCGTTTAGTTGCTGCAAACCCAACTCAATTCAAATCGCAAATAATTGGTTATAGTAATAGTAAGCGCGCTATTAAAATGGTTGTAGCGAGTGAGCAAGGTTTTTTTGATGCAGATCAGCTTGCTAATAGCACCAAGCCTACAGTGCTTGTTCAAGCGGGAATTCATGCTGGCGAGATTGACGGTAAAGACGCCATGTTTATGTTGTTACGCGATATAGCGACAGGCAAACGCAGGGATATTTTAAAGAAAGTAAATATTTTGTTTATCCCAATTTTAAACGTTGACGGACATGAAAGAAGCGGCCACTTCAACCGTATTAATCAACGCGGCCCAAGTAAAATGGGTTTTAGAACTAATGCAAATAATTTAAATTTAAACCGTGACTTTACAAAACTTGATACGCCCGAAGTTAAAAGTGTTTTGAAGGTTATTAATGACTATAACCCAAATCTGTATGTTGATGTGCACGTTACTGACGGTGCAGATTATCAATACGATGTCACCTATGGGTATAACCCGGTTTTTGCGAGCGAATCACCTGCTATATCAGCTGCGCTAGACCAATACTTCAAACCTGTAATAGACGAAAAGTTAGCATCGCAAGGCCATATACCTGGACCACTTGTATTTGTTATGAATAAGCGAAACTTTAAAGAAGGGCTTGCAGGTTGGGTTGCTACACCACGGTTTTCAAATGGTTGGGGCGACTTAAAGTCTTTACCTACAATTTTAGTCGAAAACCATTCCCTAAAACCCTATAAGCAACGTGTATTAGGAACTTATGTATTTATTGATGGTGCAATTGATGCCTTATCAAATCACAGCCATGAACTAGCTAATGCAGTAAAAAAAGAACAGGCATTTGTGCCAAAAGAGCTTATTGTTCAACGAGGGTATAGTAAAACTCCTGTTGAAATTGAATTCAAAGGTATTCGTTATACCTCAAAAATGAGTACGTTATCAGGTCAAACAGAAGTTCAATATATTGGCGAGAAAGAAGACTATACAAACCTCCCTGTATATTGGCAAAAAGACGTACAAAAGCGTGTTGAAGTGCCTAAGGCATTTTTTATACCACCTGTTTACACGGATTTAATTGAAAAGTTATCGCTTCATGGTGTGTCTGTGAACAAATTAGTTGGTGAAAATACACAACCATTAAAACAGGCCAAAATAGATGATTACTCTTTTGCTAAGTCACCGTTTGAAGGACGATTTAGAGTAACGGCTACTTTTGATTATAAGCCTGCTATTAATGTAAATTTAGACGGTTGGTTTGAAGTGACAACGCAACAAAAGGCAGGGGAATTAGCTGTTCATTTGCTGCACCCAGAGGCACCGGATTCATTTTTTGCATGGGGTGAGTTTAATACTGTTTTTCAACGAACAGAATACATGGAAAACTACGCGCTAATCCCGTTTGCCCGTCAAATGCTAAAAGATAATCCAAAACTTGCATTAGCATTTGATAAAAAGCTAAAAAATGATAAGTCATTCGTTAATGATGCTAATGCTCGCTTAAACTGGTTGTATGAGCATAGCCCGTTTTATGACCAAGCTTATTTAAAGTATCCAATACTTATGTCGTTTGAAGAAGAAATAGCAATACCAGAACAAAAAGATAAAGAAATATAGCGATGAAAATTATAACAATACCAGTGACACCTTTTGCACAAAATTGCAGAATAATAGCTTGCGAAAGTACTCAAGAAGCAATCGTTGTTGACCCCGGTGGTGACAGCGATAAGATAATAGCTACTTTAACGAGTAATAGTTTAACCTTAAAAGCTGTTTGGTTAACCCATGGGCACTTAGACCATGTTGGTGCAGCTGACGTGCTTCGTAGGCAGTTTGATATTAAAATTATTGGCCCGCACAAGGATGAACGTTTTTGGTTTGATAATTTACCAATGCAAGCTCAAATGTTCGGTTTTCCACCCATTGATGCTTTTTACCCAGATGCGTGGCTATCGCATGGTGATACTTTGAGCCTAGGTAAATTAAAATTCGATGTAATGCATTGCCCAGGTCATACGCCAGGACATATTGTATTTTATGAACACAATAATAAATGTGTAATTGTTGGTGACGTTATATTTAAAGGCTCTGTGGGTCGTACGGACTTTCCACAAGGCAATAGTCAACAACTTATAGAATCCATTAAGGCTAATATATTTACCTTGCCGGCGCAGACCGCGATTTTGTCGGGGCATGGCAGCGAAACAACGGTAGAGCATGAAATTAAAACGAACCCTTTTATGAGTGGGCAGTACGGATAGTGAGTTAAATGTATTAATTATGAGTAATTTATACATAGAAAAACTAAAAATAAGCAGACTGTTTTTAAAAATGGTTGTATAATTTAACCAGTTTATTTGATAAATAAGAAATAAAATGTCTCTAAATCACGTAGATCGCCAAATTTTGGCACTTTTGCAGCAAGACGCAAGTCTATCAACTGCTGAAATAGCCGACAAAGTAGGCTTATCTCAATCACCTTGTTGGCGTCGAATTGCTAAACTTGAACAAGACGGCTATATAAAAAGCAAAGTGGCATTGTTAGATGAAAAGAAACTAGGCTTTGATATGCTGGTATACGCACATGTGCGTTTATCTAACCATGGAAAAAAAAATCTGGCTGAGTTTGAAAAACTGATCATGAGTTATGATGAAGTTACTGAGTGTTATACAATGGCTGGTACCATGGATTTTATGTTACGTATAATCTCGCAAGGTATAGAGGGTTACGAACATTTTGTTAGAGATAACTTATTAAGTTTAGAATATGTACAGGAAGTGCATTCAAACGTAACAATGACATGTGTAAAACGAAGCACATCTCTTCCTTTGTAAACGGATAACTTTTTAGAACTATTTAGTTTAAAAGACAATGTAATTGTTAAATGAGCGCTAATTTGCTAGAATTTAGCGCTTTTTTTATACCCAAAACACACCTGAGGATCTCAATGTTTAACTTACTCAGTAGGGCGCCAAGCTCTGCTAAAAACGATATTCTATCTGGTTTAACTGTGGCGTTAGCCTTAGTGCCAGAAGCTGTTGCGTTTGCCTTTGTAGCAAATGTAGAACCTTTAGTTGGTCTATATGCCGCGTTTATCGTAGGTTTAATTACGGCTATATTTGGCGGCCGCCCTGGTATGATTTCAGGTGCTACCGGTGCATTAGCGGTTGTTATGGTAAGTTTAGTACTTGATCATGGTGTTGAGTATCTCTTTGCAACCGTGCTGTTGATGGGTATTTTGCAAATACTCGCGGGAATATTCAAGCTCGGTAAGTTTATTCGTATGGTACCGCATCCTGTAATGCTAGGGTTTGTAAACGGCTTAGCTATTGTTATATTTTTAGCCCAGTTAGGTCAGTTTAAAGTACCTGACGGTATGGGCGGTCAGCAATGGATGACGGGTGAACCATTGTTTATTATGCTAGGGCTGGTTGCGCTAACTATGGGAATTATTCATTTCCTTCCTAAGTTAACAACGGCTATTCCTTCGTCTTTGGTTGCGATTGTAACGGTGACTGGCTTAGTGATTGGTTTAGACCTTGAAGCACATACCGTATTAGATTTTTTAAAAGGGATGACAGGTGACGAAGCGGCAACAATCGCAGGTGGGTTGCCAGAGTTTCATATTCCTATGGTGCCATTTAATTTAGATACGCTGCAAATTATCTTCCCTTATGCACTGATACTTGCTGCTATCGGCCTGATAGAGTCATTATTAACGCTTAGCTTAATTGATGAAATTACTGAAACGCGTGGCCACAGTAACAAAGAGTGTATTGGCCAAGGCGCTGCAAATATAACGTGTGGCTTTTTTGGTGCAATGGGTGGTTGTGCAATGATTGGCCAATCAATGATTAATATTAATTCTGGCGGTCGTTCACGTTTATCAGGTATCAGTGCAGCATTAATGTTGCTCGCATTTATCATTTTTGCTTCAAGTTTAATTGAAATGATCCCACTTGCCGCACTTGTTGGGGTTATGTTTATGGTTGTGCTTGGTACATTTGAATGGGCAAGTTTTAAAATGATGAAGCGCGTTCCATTGTCAGATGCCTTTGTAATCGTGTTGGTTTCAGGTGTAACGGTGATTACCGATTTAGCGATTGCAGTGTGTGTAGGTGTCATCGTGTCTGCACTTGTTTTTGCATGGCAACATGCTAAGCATATTTACACAACTAACTACATTGATGAAGAAGGCTCAAAAGTATATGAGTTACATGGGCCATTATTTTTTGGTTCAGTTAAAAACTTTTCTGAATTATTTGATGTTAAAAATGACCCAGAGAACGTTATTGTAGAGTTTAAACATAGCCGTGTATCAGATCACAGTGCAATAGAGGCTATTGACGCATTAGCTGATAAATATACTAAAGCAGGTAAACAGCTTCATTTGCGTCATTTAAGTAAAGACTGTACTCAGTTACTGCACAAAGCGCGTGATTTAGTTGAAGTAAATGTAATAGAGGATCCTACTTATAAAGTTGCGTCAGATAAGCTAGCTTAAACAATAATTATCAACGTGTTAATGAAAGCGAAAGGGTAATACCTTTCGCTTTTTTATTGCGCGTAAGTTAAGTTTGCGTTGATTGTATTAAAAACTAAGATAGGCGGTAGTGCTAAACAGCCTCGTAAATCTATATAATAGGCGATGATATGAATTAGTTTATTTATAAAATTAATTAGTTATTAATAAATACAAGCTAAGAATAGATTTTAAAGTAGTTACTATTTTGGAGACAGTGTAAATTTTGAATTGGCAATCTTTAATTGATAACCGTCAGCGCTTTTTTTGGCTTTTGCAGATTGCAGGCTGGATAGGGTATGCGCTTGTCAATTACATTGGTTCTAAAGTATTTGAAATGCGTGATATTTACGTATTCGTTATATTATTAAATGCTTATGCTGGCTGTCTTATGACAGTACCTCTTCGCTACATTTACCGTACAGTTTGGAATGCTTCACCTATAGTGCTGATGTTAGTGGTGTTTGGTTCATCTTATGTAACGGGTACATTATGGGCTGTTGTACAAAAATTTAATCTATGGGAAATATATCGCCATGGTTACAGGCCAGAAGAGTGGTTTTATTACCTGCAACAAGGATTGGATTCTGTTTACATTATTTTGTGTTGGAGTGGTTTATACTTTGGCGTTAAATATTATCAGCTATTGCAAAGTGAACGTCAAAAAGCATTAAAAGCCACTACAATGGCCCACGAAGCCCAATTAAAAATGCTTAGGTATCAGCTTAACCCGCATTTTTTATTCAATACGCTAAATGCAATTTCAACATTAGTTTTGGTAAAAGAAAATAAAGATGCTAACTTAATGGTCTCTAAATTGAGTGACTTTTTAAGATACACATTAAATACCGATCCCATAAAAAAAGTACCACTTGAGCAAGAGTTACATGCATTAAAGCTATACCTTGATATTGAGAGAGTACGTTTTGATGAACGTTTAAAGGTAAACATAGACGTAAGTGAACAAGCAAAACAAGCGTTTGTGCCTAGTCTTATATTGCAACCTATTATTGAGAACGCAATTAAATATGCGATTGCCCACTTATCTGAAGGTGGTGTAATTGATATCAAAGCCCAAGTGTTTGCTAACGAATTACTCCTAGAAGTGGGAGATAACGGGCCTGGCACAGAATTAGAAAATGGCAAGCTTGTTAACGCACAAGGTGTTGGCATTGCAAATACCAAAGATAGATTAAAAACGCTCTACGAAAATAATTATTCGTTTGTATTATCACATAATACGCCAAGTGGATTAAAAGTTAATCTGCGAGTGCCGTTTGAGAAGGCTGTGAAGAAATGATGAAAATCAGAACGCTTATTGTTGATGATGAACCATTAGCGCGCAAAGGTTTAGATGTAAGACTTTCAGAATTTGATGATATTGAAGTTATTAAATTATGCAGTTCAGGTGCAGATGCAATACAGACGTGTAAAAACGAAAAAATAGATTTAGTATTTTTAGATATTCAAATGCCAGGCATGAATGGTTTTGAAGTTGCTCGCGCGTTAAGTGAAAGCACTAAAGTACTACCTGCAATCGTGTTTGTTACCGCATTTGATCAATTTGCAGTAAAAGCATTTGAAATTCATGCATTGGATTACATTTTAAAACCCGTTGATGATAACAGACTAAAACAGGCGGTAGAAAAAGTGCATACCTATTTAAAAACGCAACAAGACAACGCCCATAAGAAAAAACTCGCGAGTTTTGTAGCTGGCATTACCGGAAATAACTGTGAAGAAATTCTCAAAAAGCTGGCAACCGGTGATACTTTAGCTGATAAACGTTACCCAGAGTCGTTGGCAGTAAAAGAGCAGGGCGAAATTATTCGTGTTCCAGCAGCAACCATTCAATGGGTTGATGCAGCAGGTGATTATATGTGTTTACATTGCCAAGATGGACAAACACATATATTACGTAAAACAATGAAAGAACTTGAGCAAGAGCTCGACCCTCATTTATTTGTTAGGGTTCATCGCAGCGCAATTGTAAATACAAAACAAATCAGTAAATTAGTAACACAGGTTAGTGGCGAGTATTTACTTGTTTTAGAAAATGGACAAGAGTTAAAAGTAAGCCGAAGTTACCGAGATAAAGTAAAAGCAGCATTAGCGAGCTAAAATTATAGTTAGAAATAAAAAATGCGAGCTAAGCTCGCATTTTTTTAAAGCGTTAATTACTCAACAGTAACAATTTTCATTGTATTTGTTGCGCCAACCGTTTCCATTGAATCACCATGCGTTAAAATCACAGTATCACCTGACGCTAATGATCCTTGGGCAACAAGCGTATCTAAAGCTGCTTTAACCATTGCATCTTTTTCTGTTTGTGTTGAATCAAAAAACACAGGGTAAACACCACGATAAAGTGCGGTTTGACCAAGCGTACTAGCATGACGAGATAGTGAGTAGATTGGTAAACCCGAACTAATACGTGACATTAGTTTTGCTGTGCTACCTGATTCAGTAAGCGTTACAATAGCTTTAACAGAGTCTAAATGGTTTGCTGCATACATAGCAGATAATGCAATTGATTCTGCATTATTAGAAAAACGGCTATCTAAACGGTGCTTAGATACGTGTGTTTCTTTTTGTGACTCAGCACCTAAACAAACTCGCGCCATAGTCGCTACAGTTTCTTCAGGGTAATCACCCGCTGCGGTTTCTGCAGAAAGCATTACAGCGTCGGTACCATCAAGCACTGCGTTTGCAACATCCATTACTTCAGCACGTGTTGGCATTGGGTTATCGATCATCGATTCCATCATTTGCGTTGCTGTAACAACAGTACGGTTCAATGAACGAGCACGACGAATAATAAGCTTTTGCTTGCCCATTAACGCAGCATCGCCAATTTCTACACCTAAGTCACCACGCGCAACCATAACAGCATCTGAAGCAAGTACAATGTCGTCAATCGCTTCTTGCGTTTCTACAGCTTCAGCACGTTCAATTTTTGCAAGAAGTTGCGCTTTAGAGCCAGCTGCTTCAGCTAAAGAACGAACGTAACGCATATCATCACCACTACGTGGGAAAGATACCGCAATATAATCTACATCGATTTCTGCTGCTGTGATTAAATCTTCTTTGTCTTTATCAGTAAACGCAGGGGCAGTTAATCCACCGCCCAAACGGTTAATCCCTTTATTATTTGATAAAACACCTCCCACTGTAACGGTACAGTGAACTAGATGATCAACTACTTTATCAACTGTAAGTTGAATTAAACCATCATTTAAAAGAAGTAAATCGTTAGGAGATACGTCTTGTGGAAGCTCTTTATAATCGATGCCTACAGCGTTTACATCGCCTTGCCCTTTTTCCATTTTTGCATCAAGAATAAACTTAGCGCCCACTTCTAGGGTTACTTTGCCTTCTTTAAACGTTGATACACGGATTTTAGGACCTTGAAGGTCGGCAAGAATAGCAATATGTTTGTTCAATCGTTTTGCAATATCACGAACTGCTTGTGCACGGTCTTTATGATCTTGAGCCACACCGTGTGAGAAGTTTAAACGTACTACGTTTGCGCCTGCGCGAATAATTTTTTCTAAGTTGTTATCTCTATCGGTAGCGGGCCCAAGGGTAGCGACTATTTTTGTGCGTCTTAGCATCAATTTCTCCTGTGTGCTTGGTGAAAGCAGGTTGACGGTTATTTTGTTTACGATAGATATAGCTTTATAAAGCTATATTTTTAGTTGTAGGCAAAGCTAAAAGAATTGCCACTATTTTATACAAAACTATTGTGTCATCATTATGACACCGGTGTCAAAATGCGTCAATGATCATAATTTTAATTTGCTTTGCTTTTAGTCACCCTTTGCTCGATGATATTTGATATAATTGCGAGGCTTTTATACCTGTAGTGAAATATTACTTTGTATTGGCTCATTGTTAGTATTTTATTACTGTATACGTATAAAGCATGCGGTATTATTGAATGAATACATTGAATTTTCTAACCAAATAGTTGTTACCGAGGAGGACACTAAATGCAAGTTGCATTAGTCGGGTTAGGCGTTATGGGGAAAAATCTTGCCCTAAATTTGATAGAAAAGGGGATAACGCTTGTTGCTTATGACAAAAACCCACATGCGGGTGAAGAGTTAATAAGTTGTGCTAAATCTCAAGGCATGGCTGACAAACTTCACATTGTTTCTGATTTAGGAGACATGGTAAGGCGTTTAGAAGCACCTCGTTCTATTTTATTACTTGTTCCTGCGGGTGAGTTAGTAGATACAGTTTGTAATGAACTGGTAAACGCAGGCGTAGAGTGTGATGATATTATAGTTGATTGTGGTAACAGTAATTATAAAGATGGTATTACGCGTAAACTTAAATACCAAAATAAATTTGAGTTTGCCACCATGGGTATTTCAGGTGGTGCAGAAGGTGCCCGCCATGGCCCAGCAATGATGGCAAGTGGGTCAGAAGGTGGCTGGGAACGTATTGAACCATGGTTTGAAAAAGTAGCTGCAAGTTACAATGGTAGCTCTTGTTTTGCACGTGTTGGCCAATCGGCAAGTGGACACTTTGTTAAAATGGTTCACAACGGCATTGAATATGCACTTATGCAACTCATTGCAGAAATGTATCAATTACTACGCTCAGGAACTAACCGTTCTCCAAAAGAAGTAGCTGCAATATTTGATGAGTGGTCACAAGGGCAGTTAAATAGTTACTTACTTTCTATCTCTAGCCACATATTAACCCTTGAAAATGATAAAAATGAGCCACTAGTCGACCTTATTGATAATAAAGTTGGCGCTAAAGGTACAGGTTTGTGGACTGCACAAAACGCGCTAGAGTTAGGAATTGCAGTACCATCACTTGTCGCTGCTGTTCAAGCCAGACACCTAACCAATGCCTGCGATACAACCGCTGCACAAGAAATGACGTACGCTTCAAAATCAACCAATATCGTTGATATTGATCTCGAAGAGCTTAAAGATGCATTTACACTTGCTAGTTTACTTGCGTATCGCCAAGGTTTAGCACTAATTAAAGGCGCATCTCGTACACACCAGTGGAAAGTTGATTTGTCGAAAACATTACAAACTTGGCGTGCAGGTTGTATTATTCGAGCTGACTACCTAGATAGCGTGGCGCAAGGAGTCGAATTTATAGATTCACTCGATATAGAGGCGAATGCACTACGTAAGATAACAGGACAAGCTGTTATGTCTGGTTTGGCGTTTCCTGTATTAAGCTCTACACAAACTTACTTAGCAACGTTAACAACACCAAGTAATGGGCACCTAGTTCAAGCCCAGCGTGATTATTTTGGTGAGCATGGCATTAAAACCCATAGTGGTGAAACCTGCCATTTGACTGACCTAGTTGAGATTGACGCTAAAGTTCGTTAATTCTTTATTAGACAAAAAGGCACGCTATAAGCGTGCCTTTTTTGATTCTGCAGATGTGTAACTCTTTATCTTGTTAATTCACCACGCATATTATCTTGCATTAAGTGGCGAATAGTCTCGATTTCTAGATTCTGGCTGAATAGGCAATGAAGTTTGGTTAAGCAGGCTTCTAAAGTCATATCATACCCACTAATAACGCCAATATTTAATAATGCGTTGCCGGTTGCGTAACCGCCCATATTGACTTGACCTTTTAGACATTGTGTTAAATTAACAATAATCATTCCTTTATTACTTGCTTCACTTAACACAGATAAAAACTTATCGTCTTGAGGTGCATTACCCACGCCAAAGCTCAATAACACTAAAGCTTTAATGTTATCGTTTACAAGACTCTTCACCACCTCGGTACTTATTCCTGGATATAAATAAAGTACGCCAATTGGCTGTGGCGTTATTGTGGTTACTTGAAGTTCATTTTCAACATAGGGACTTAGTTGGCCTTTAATAAGTTGAATATTAATGCCTGATAATGCAAGAGGCTCTAAATTTGGTGAAGCAAAGGCATCAAAACCATCTGCATGTGCTTTAGTGGCTCTATTACCTCTAAATAGCTGGTTATTAAAAAACAGACTCACTTCTGCAATTGGGTAATTAGCAGCTAAGTACATTGCATTTAACAAATTAACTTGTCCATCAGAGCGTAGTTGAGAAAGTGGAATTTGCGATCCGGTAACAATAACGGGTTTAGTTAAATTATCAAACATGAATGAAAGTGCGGATGCAGTATAGGCCATGGTGTCTGTACCATGCAGTACAACAAAGCCGTCGTATTGCTGATATTTTCTTTTTATATCATCTGCAATAAGCTGCCAGTGCGCAGGGGACATGTCAGATGAATCAATAAGTGGACAGTATTCGTGAATATCAAATAAGGGCATTTCATCACGATTAAATTCGGCATTGTTCATAACCGTTTCGGTTAAGAAACCTTCAGCGGGAATGTAACCCCGACTTGATTTTTTCATTCCTATGGTACCGCCGGTATAAGCGATATAAATGCGTTTACGTTTCATAAAAAAAGCCCAGTAAAAAAACTGGGCTTAGTATAACCTGTCGCTAGTGTAAATAAAGCAACGAGTGTGGATCACGCACCTTTATTGTGCAACTTTACACTCTAAACAACGAGCGTACACACCCTGTGGATCGTTATAATCCTTGAGGCTTTCAACTTCACTACTCAGTTGTTGAATGACGCTGTTTAAATTAGCTTGTGTTGCTAAAACAGATGGTGCTTTTGTTTGAAGACCCAACATAGATTTCACTGATGCACTTCCAAAAATGTCTTGTAGCATTTTTTCTTGCGGGCTCAAATCTTGTGTGATTGTTTTAACATCGTAGTTTTCTAACTTAGCAAGGGCGGCTGCAGCATCAATTGCATCTTGCTTATCACCTAGCTTATCAATTAATCCCAGTTCAAGTGCTTGAGAAGCAATCCAAACTCGACCTTGCGCAATTGCATCAACTTCCTCAGGCGTCATGCCTCGAGCCTGAGCTACAACATTCAAAAATCGACCGTAAGCCTCTTCAACACTCATTTGAATAACTTGAGCCATTTTTTCGTTAAGTGGGCGAGTGACAGAAAAACCTGCCATTTCGGTGGTTGCAACACCATCAGAATACACCCCAATTTTTGATAGTGTATTTTCAAATGTCATAAATGTACCAAATACGCCAATCGACCCTGTAATCGTAGTTGGTGCAGCCCATATTTCGTTTGCAGCAGATGCAATCCAGTAACCGCCAGATGCCGCAACAGAGCTCATTGATGCGATAACAGGTTTACCGGCTGCTTTTAGAGCTAATACCTCTGCGCGAATAACTTCAGATGCGAACATACTACCGCCACCTGAATCAATACGAAGTACCACTGCTTTTACTTTATCATCAAGTCTTGCTTTACGAAGAAGGGCAGCGGTAGAGTCACCACCAATTTCGCCCGCTCTGCGCTCACCATCTACAATTGTTCCTCTAGCTACAACAACCGCTACTTTCTCAGTTATTGGGTTATCAAAAACGACAGGAGGCTTAACCAGGCTCAGGTATTCACGAAACGATACGTGTTTAAATGTTTTTCCATCTTCTTGCGCACCCACTAAATCTATCAATTGTTGGCGTATTTGCTGACTTGTTTTAAGCGAATCAACCCATTGATTATCGAGTGCATATTTACCAGCATCACCGTTAGCAGCTTGCATTTTTTCAAGGTAAACATCCATAGTTTCATCAAAGTTTGACTCATCGAATGGACGTACAGCAGAAACATCTTGCTTATATTCATTCCAAAGTGCACCTAACCATACACGATTTGCTTCTTTAGCCGCATCAGACATATCGTTACGGATAAATGGTTCAACAGCTGATTTAAATGTACCTACTCTAAAAATATGCTGTGTTACTTCTAGCTTTTCTAGTGCGTCTTTAAAATACAGTGGGTACATGCCGTAACCTTCAATAGCTACGCTTCCATACGGATGCATCGCTATTTCGTCAGCATGTGCAGCAATGTAATACTGCGCTTGCGTGTAGTAGTAACCTGTAGCGATTACTTTTTTGCCAGCCTGTTTGAAGCCTTCAATAGCGTTGGTAATTTGTTTAAGTTTATTTAAATGCGCTTTAGGCATTTCTTGTAAATCAAGAAGTAGTACACTGATACGGCTATCTTTTGCTGCTTCGTTTATAACTTCAACAACATCATCAAGTAAAATCTCACTTGGTTGGTCGTTACCTGATGTTGCGTCATTTAAAGCCGCCTCAATAGGATCTACATATAATTTTTCTTCAACCAATGGACCATTTAGGTTTAACCTAAGAACAGAGCCTTCCTCTACAATAATTTTATCATCATCGCTTGATATACCTGCAATAAATACAATAACAAGTAGCACAAACAAAAAGTTGATTATTAATCGACGAGAAAAGTTTATTCCAGCCCAAATACCTTTGAAAATTTTTGCTATCAAAATAGCTCCTTAATTTGGTACAGCTAATACATTTGTTTCATCTTATCCTAGAATAAATATAAATTTAACTGCTAAATCGTAACGAAGTGTTTATAAATACGTTCAAGCTACCGAAAACAATGGATTTATTATGCTATACACTCTCGCATTAAATAGTAATTTTGAGATGAGTACGTATTTTAAGCGTGTCTTAAGTATTAATTAAATACATGCAAATATTGCTTATTCGTTATCATTAAAGCAGAATTAGTGAATCTACACAGGTTAGACCAGTTAATGGGGCATGAGATGTTAGAACAACAACTACAATTAAAACACACACAATTACGAAACAGATTAGTTATGGGCTCAATGCATACGGGCCTCGAAGAGGGATGGCATAACAGAAAACGTTTACGTGCATTTTATGAAGCCCGTGCAAAAGGCGGCACAGCCATGCTCATTACCGGTGGCTATAGCCCGAACCTGCGAGGCAAGTTAACGCCAATATCGTCTTCTTTTAACAGTTATTATGATGTTTTTAAGCATCGCGCATACACAGATGCTGTTCATAAACATGGTGGGAAAATTTGTTTACAGTTACTGCATGCGGGTCGCTATGCTTATCATCCTTTCAATCAGGCACCTAGTGCTATTCAGGCTCCAATTAATCCCTACAAGCCTAAAGAAATGTCACTGAGCTCAATTAAAAAAACGATTAAAGACTTTGCGCACTCTGCTTATATGGCTGAAAAAGCTGGGTATGATGGCGTTGAGGTAATGGGGTCTGAAGGTTATTTGATTAATGAATTCATGGCGCCACACACCAACAAACGCAAAGACGAATTTGGTGGAAGCCTTGAAAACAGAATGCGCCTAGCGCTTGAAATAGTCAAAGCGGTTAGGGCTAAAGTATCTGATAAATTTTTAATTATATTTAGACTGTCTGTTATGGATCTAATCCCTGATGGGTCTACTCCTGATGAAGTGGTTACTCAAGCCACTGAGCTTGAAAAAGCCGGGGTTGATATTTTTAATACGGGTATTGGCTGGCATGAAGCGCGCGTTCCTACGATTGCTAGTATGGTTCCACCAGGAGCCTTTAAAGAAGCGTCTAAGCGCTTAAAAAGTGTTGTTAGCGTTCCAGTCATTGCAGTAAACCGTATTAATACACCTGACATTGCAAATGACATTTTAAATGCAGGTGAAGCCGACCTCATATCAATGGCTAGACCTTTATTAGCTGATCCTGAGTTTTTTAATAAATATCAAAATGATCAAACAAAACAAATTAACATTTGTATTGGCTGTAACCAAGGCTGTTTAGATCATGTATTTAAAAATAAACGTGCAACCTGCTTGGTTAATCCTCAAGCGGCTTTTGAGCTTGATTACCCGCTCGATAAAGCGACAAACTCAAAAAATGTACTTGTTGTGGGCGCAGGCCCTGCTGGCTTATCCGCAAGTTGTTATTTGGCTCAAAAAGGTCATAAGGTCACTTTGATTGACCAAAAAGCGCAAATGGGTGGCCAATTTAATTTAGCCATGCAAATACCTGGCAAAGAAGACTTTAATCATACACTGGCATACTTTATTAATGAGCTAGAACGTTTAGATGTAGCGGTTAAGCTCGAAACATCATACAACGAGTCAATGCTGACACAGTACGACGACATTGTATTTGCCACGGGTGTTCGCCCACGTGAGGCGTCAATTAAATGTAGTGATAACAAACGCGTATTTGCATACGATGAAGTAATTCGTGGCGAAGTCGAGTTAGGCAACTCTATTGCCATTTTAGGTGCTGGCGGCATTGGTTTTGATATGGTGGCATTTTTAAGTGAACATAAATCACAAACCATTGATGAGTTTAAAACGCAGTGGGGAATTGAATGTGAACCGAAGCCACACAAAGACGAGCGTCAGTTGTACATGTTAAAAAGAAGCTCTGGCCGATTTGGTAGTGAACTTGGAAAAACAACAGGTTGGATCCATCGTCAAGTAGCTAAGCAGCATGGTGTAAAACAAATTGCAGATTGTCAGTATCAAAGCTTTGATAGCAAGGGTTTAACTATTACAGTTGGTGGTGAAACTCAGGTTTTACCGGTCGACACTGTTATTGCGTGTATTGGTCAAGTTTCAAATGATGAAGTTGTAAAGCCTCATGCTGAAAACGCTAAAGTACACGTTATTGGTGGCGCTAAACTCGCTGCTGCAATTGATGCTAAGCGCGCTATTTTTGAAGCCCTTCAAATAGCGAGAAGTATTTAACCTTTCGACAAGTTGAAATAGTTTAGTTATTCATGCGGTCTTGGTTGTTTATAGTCTATAACTAAATAAACATTAAACACAGGATACGCATGAACACACTGACCCGCTTCTATGTAGCTGCAATAGGTAAACTATCATTTTTAGATGGGTTACCTCCTTTACTTTTTAGATTAATTTTAGCCCCTGTGATGATTATTGCGGGTTATAATAAGCTCACCATCAGCGGCGATGCTACTGGCTTTTTCAATAATTTATTAGCCTCGCCTGATATTGTGCAATGGTTTGGAAATAGTGAATGGGGCTTAGGTTTACCGTTTCCCGACTTACTTGCATTTTTAGCTGGTTGGAGCGAATTTTTGGGAGGTTGGTTTTTATTAGTAGGCCTATTGACTCGCCTCGTAAGTATTCCTCTAATGTTTACTATGGTTGTTGCTGCAACATCAGTGCATTGGCACAATGGCTGGTTTGCAATTGCTCCGACTAACCCTGACACGAGTGCAGCTCAGGTACTTGATTGGTTGTCTATACCCGGCGCCAAAGAAAGTCTTGAAAACTCAGTTGAAGTACAAGAGCGAATTGGCAAAATACGATCAATAGTCGATGAGCATGGGTTTGTAGATTACCTGTACGAAAAAGGTAAACCTTCAATTTTAAATAATGGGATAGAATTTGCTGCCATTTATTTCGCTATGCTCCTGAGTTTATTTTTCACTGGTGGTGGGCGTTTTGTAAGCGTTGACTATTGGCTAGGAAGAAGTGTCTTTAAAGAGTAAATTAACGTGAGTTTATATACGCCAGCAAAAATTATTTTTTGCTGGCGTTTTTATTTCAATATTTATCAACACAGACTTAAGATGTTACCCTAACGTTTTAAATATCGAGAAATAATTATGGACGCTATTGAGCTTTTATTAACTCGCCAATCCGACTCAAAACTAACAGAGCCAGGCCCATCAATTGAGCAGCTTAATATTATTAAACAAGCTGCTCTTCGTGTCCCCGATCATGGTTGCATAGCGCCATGGCAATTTATTGTTGTTGAAGGGCAAGCGCGTGAAAAGTTAGGGTCGATTTACCACGAGAGTGCTGTGGCAGAGCAACAAGAAGATAAAGTTATAAACCGAGCTAAAGAATTACCGCTTCGTGCTCCAATGATCATCATTGCCATAGCTAAATATCAACAACATCCTAAAGTCCCACGTATAGAGCAAGTCCAAAGCGCAGGCTGTAGCGTACTTGCAATGCAACAAGCCGCATTTGCACAAGGGTTAGGGGGTGTTTGGCGCACGGGTTATTTTGCACAAAGTAATGCGGTTAAGCTAGCGCTTAATTTAAACGAGTTAGATGAAATTGTGGGTTACTTGTATATAGGTACACCTGCCGTCGATTGTAAAAAATCACCAAGGCATAAGCCAGAAACTTATTTTACGGATTTATAAATAAGTGTGAACTTTTACATACATATAGGGTCACTTATAATTGAGTGTAAATTTTAACCACTGATTATTATTGTCAGTGAGAAACTGCAAGAAGGGCATGGATGCTAAATAACTTGATAATTCTTCTGCAGATTGTTTTTTAATCGGTTGTTTTTTGATAATGTATGGAGAGTCTCAAAATAATAACGATAAAGAAGACTTAAATTATGGGAAATTTATTTTTACGTGAAAAAGAAAACTGGCTCGCTTGGTCAATTTGGGGCCTTTTAGGTGCGTTTGTTACGTTATATGTAGCAATGAGTACAAATGCTGCACCTTTTATTGCCGGTTCAGCCGTCAGTGTATTGGTACTACTTACTTGGTGGATGCAACAATCTAAACGATTTGATTTTGGACGCGCATTTAAAGTGTGTTGTTATGTGCTTATGTTAAGTATTCTGCCTACTTTTATGTTTGTCATTGTGCCAAGTGACGACTTAAACCGTTTTGATTTAATTTTTCAAGGGGTTACTTTTTTCTCATTGAGCTTATTGGTTTGCTTAGTGTGTTCTTGGATTGCGCGTAGGCCTAAACAGTATTATTAGTAACCGCTATTTTTAAAATCTTAAAATGAATAAGTGATAGTTTTTTTTACGCAACTAGATTAAATTTTATTTTTTTACATTTAAAGCTTTACAAATATCTCGATAACCCATATTATTCGCGCCGTACGGAGAGATGGCAGAGTGGTCGAATGCACCGGTCTTGAAAACCGGCATAGGTTTGTAGCCTATCTAGGGTTCAAATCCCTATCTCTCCACCATTATTTAAAAACCGCCTTATGGCGGTTTTTTGCTATCTGGGGTTTGATAAATGACAGACAAAGCAACTATTCCTATGAGTGCACAGCTTTTAAAACACATTCTTTTATGGACCGTGTTTGGTTACTGTTACCAAAGCGGCATGAGCGTACTAATTAAAATGGCAGCCGATGCACAACCAGAACACCCATTAATTACAGCGTTTGCATATGGTGTAGGTTTTAATATTTTGGTGGCCCACTTAATTACTAAGTACGATACAAAATGGCCCCTAGTTGCCTCAGTTTTTATTGGTGTAGTTGGATTAGTCGCTGTACCAATTATTATTGGCGGCACCGCTAGTTTATTAACTTTTTCATTGCTTGCCGGATTTTTATTCAGTTTGATACTTAGTTGCTTTATTGTTGGTCTGTTAAAGGTAAAACTCAATAAAAACTAGCACCAAACGTGCGTTATTTTGTGATAGCATACTCATGTCTTTTAACTAACAAAACGTGAAAAACACATTATGTCAGATAATTTTACTACAGATGCTGAAAAAGCAAGTTACGGTATTGGCTTACAAATGGGTGAGCAACTTAAGTCTAATCCTTTTGAAGGCTTAAACCTAAATTCAGTGTTTGAAGGCATGAAAGATGCGTACGCAGGTAGCGCTTTTCAAGTTGAGATCCCAGAGATCCAAGCTGCATTTGAAAAAGTTAACGAAGAGATTCAAGCTCGTCGTGAAGAAGAGTCAAAAGTACTTTCTGCTGAAGGTATTGCATTCTTAGAAGAAAACGCAAAACGTCCTGAAATCACAGTTACTGAGTCTGGTCTTCAATATGAAGTATTAGCAACAGGCGAAGGCGAAAAGCCAACTGCTGAGTCTACAGTACGTGTTGATTACCACGGTACATTAATAAACGGTACAGTATTTGATAGCTCTTACGAGCGCGGTCAACCAGCTGAATTCCCAGTAGGTGGCGTGATCAAAGGTTGGACTGAAGCTTTACAAATGATGCCAGTAGGCACTAAATGGCGTATTTACGTTCCTCATGAGCTTGCTTATGGTGAACGTGGTGCAGGTGCTGCAATTGCACCTTTCTCAACGCTTGTATTTGACGTTGAGCTACACGAAATCCTTTCTTAATAGTCATTATTAAGTTAGTTAAAAAACCGCGTTTACTAATAGCGCGGTTTTTTTGTGCCTATTAAAAATTACCTTTAATTATTGTCAGGCAATACGCATAGTCACTTTTAAAATGATTAAGGCCAAACGCCAAACGCCAATTACAAAGCAAGTCATTAAAAAAACCGCATTTAAAAATGCGGTTTCAAAAGGGAGTTATTAATTAAACACTTTAACCTCAAAGCATAGCTTTTAATGATTAAAAGTAGCCGCGGACACCCAAGCGAATATTTCTACCTGGAAGAGGGGCTTTATCTTTTATAAATGAGGTATGAACAAACCCAAGCTCATCAGTCAGGTTATCAACATTTATATAAAATTGAGCATCAACAGCACCTAACCCTAATTGGTAGTTAGCTTGAGCATCAAATAAAGTATAACCATCTGTTTGGCTTTCAAACGCAGTGATATCATTTTGATCGAAGTAATGTGTGCCAGTTAACGTTAGTTGTAGGTTACCTAAATCATACTGTAACTCAGAGCCTAACTTATTTGCTGGTATACGCGGCAAGTTGCCTTCATCACTTTTAAGTTTAGCGCGGGTAGAGTCACCAAATACTTTAACCATTGTGTTTGGTGTAATTTGGTAGTGTGCATCGAACTCAAATCCATAGAGCTCTGCATCTTTGCTTTTAAATTGGTAAACAGCGACTGCATCGTCGTGTGCACCAATAGCGGATTCTAAACCCTCTTCTTCATCGTAAACTAAGCCCGTATTTTCTTGGAAATAGAAATTTTTAATATCGTTATAGAAAAAGTTTACAGTGTAACCAAAATCTCCACTAAAGCGTCTAAAGCTTAAATCAAGGTTAGTTGATTTTTCTTGCTTAATGTCCTCAGGTTCAAAGTGGGCTTCGTTATCTTCGATGTGGTAACCTAAGCCAAGTTCGTAAGTACCTGTTGCAATGTGTAGGCCATTAGATAACAGCTCAGCAGAAAGCGGCGCACGCTCAGAATGAGATAGGCTCAGTGCTAAACTTTGTCCTGGCGTATATTGCCAAATAGCCCCTGCAGATGCACTTACGTTAGTAAAGCTTTCACTGTAGGCAATTATCTCTTCTTCATGTTCTTCTTCAAGTTCTTCATCATGGTCATGATGATGCTCAGCTGAAGATATATTACTTTCAATTTTGTAATCTTCAATACGAGCACCAAGCTCTAAAGTTACATCACCAAACACGCGTTCTTCTAACACATAAAGTGCATTTGAGGTTGTTATACTGGCTGGAGTAAATGCTTCATCACCAATTGCGTCGTAGTCAGAATCGCTGTAATGATAGCCTAACATACCATGCCAGTCCGCGAACTTATGTTCTACGTTTAAACGCGCTTCGGTAGTTTTATTAGTGAACGTGGTACCAATTTCACCATCTTCAATTTCACTGTGTGAATAGTCTGTATAACCTATACGTAGGTTGATTGTCTCTATCCAGTTATTGTGAAGCGCATAGCTGACTAAGCCTTGCCAACGGTCTTGCTCTAGCTGTGCAAAAACAGCTTCTTCGCCTTCTTTTTCATCCTCATGTTCTGCATGTTCTTCTTCAGTCTCACCTTCGTGATCATGCTCATGATGATGTTCATGTCCAGGTATTCCATAGTCAGTTTCTAAACTACCGTAAGAAAATCCGACACTAAGGTGCTCGCTAACGTAGCTAGTACCAAAATTTAGTGTTTCGCTATCAATAAACGTGTTTTCTACTGAGTTTTCAGTTTCAACGTCGCCATCTTCGTCAGTTACTGTAAATGTAGGCGTTTCATAGTCATCGCCACTGCGTTTAGTCCCATCAAAATGAAAGTTAAATCCGTCATTTCCTGTTTCTAGTTTTGCGGCCACGGTATTTGAGTTAGAAACCGTGTCATGGCTGTACTCAGCGGCACCGGTTAAATCATCTAAATTACTCGTTGGAATACGGTTATCAACCACATTTACCACACCACCAATTGCACCTGAGCCATACAAAAGTGTACTTGGTCCACGAAGTACTTCAATTTGTTCAGCTGCTAAGCTGTCGCTTGAGGTTGCATGGTCTGGTCCAATGCGCGATGCATCACTAGCATCTAATCCGTTTTGGGTGATTTTAACGCGAGGACCATCTAAACCTCGAATAATAGGGCTTGAGGATACAGGGCCAAAGTAGCTTGCATTAACACCAGGTAAACCTTTTAGTGTTTCGCCAAGTGTTGGTTTAGATTTATTTCTTAACTCATCACCCGACAGAACGCTTACCGGTGAAATCATTTCTAAGCTGCTTTTGTGTAGCGCAGATGCATAAACCACAACGGTTTCAACCGAGGTTGGTAAAAGTGAAACCGTGACATTATTTGACGATTCAGTCACCGTTATTCTTGAATCTACGTAGTTGTCTTTACTGATATGAAGTTGGCTGTTAGCGTCAATTTCAATTGAGAATTCGCCAAGCTCATTACTTTTTATAGTTTGATTTTTTCCATGAACATGAATGGAAGCGTTTTCAATAGGTTGATTTTTATCGTTTATTACTTTACCTGATATTGTTGCAGCTAGAGCAGATTGGGTGCATAAAACCGATAAAATGGCAGAAGAAATTAATGTTAACTTTGTCATTGGTAAATTATTTGGTGATTACATGTTGTGATATAATATAACAGTTCATAATTTTTGAATCAACAATGTTATACTATAACTTTTGCATTTGCGTTTAATCAACTAAAAATGATGATAAATCACTCAGGTTGGTATTTTATCTGCTATCAATCATTAGTACATCAAGCTTGTATTGTGCACGTGTTTGGTTTTTTAAGTCAGTAGGCTCTAGCATTTCACATTCGTCTCGTAGCATTTCGGCTATTAGGCTAGGGTATTGGCGGCAATCTTCAGGTCGGTCTAGGTAAATATTACATATGAATTTATCGCGAGCACCTTCATCTTTTTTAGGTTCAATTGCTAAAAATGGGCAGTTATTTAATTTATCACCTGTGTTCGGCTCAAACCAAATTTTATTGTTTTGTACATATTGATAAATCTCGGGATTAAAGAGCGCCCACATTTCAATTTCTTCTGATGATACGTCGAGGTCACCACCACCATATTTGGTACAGCATTTACCACACTGGTTACACTCTTTCATGATTTATTCATCTTTATATAATTTTTACAATTATTAGTTTAACAGCTCATGTTAAATTGTTTGAAATTATTATTTTATTTACGCTAAGCATTTTAATTTATAGCCTGAAAAAGCTTACCAAATATTCTTTTTCGTTCTGATATTTACAAATCAACTATAGTTAAGCCTTATAGAGGGTTTTACTACCTATAAAATAGATAAACCTCATCAAAAATACATTTTTAACTACTGCTCCTGGAGTTAAATTGTTTGCTATATACTTTAATGTTGTATGATCGGCCTAAAGGCATATTTAATGAGCCATTTAAATTTATATTTTGCTATTTTAAGCATAAATACATTAAGGGTGATACGTAATGATGAATACAAAAGTATACAAAGCGGTACATGATTTGGCTGAAGAATTAATGAGTGCGGCGAATAAAAATGATCGCAAACGCTTTGAGTTACTTTTTTCTAAACTAAAAGCAATTTGCGAAGAAAACGAAAATACCTCTAAAGATCATCCTGTTCAGTGGGAAACACTGGCTGATTTTACAGAAGAGTTAGAAGATGCTATTACTACCTACGAGAAGGCACTAGCAAAATCTATTGCTATTAATAATAAAGACCATATGTCGTCGGTTGCTTTTTCTATGGCGACACTACAACTTGAGATGGGCCAAAAAGAAGAGGCTATAAAAAATCTTCAAAGTGCCAAAGTCAGTGCAAATAAAATAGAAGACAAAGAACTTAAAGCAGAGATTCATGAATTGTTAGAGTCACTTGTTGAAGAAGAAGGCTAATTAAAGCTTTGGCGTATAGCGTTTTTAAAAGGGTGATTATGTTTAAATACGGTTTATATTTATTTACGTTTTTACCTTTTTGTTCGTTTGCTAACTCTTTCAATCAGCAAATATCCGCAGCTCTGATTGAAAGAACAACACACAATATTATTTATGACGGCAGTTATTATTCAATGACCTATCCCGGTGGTGATGTACCAAGTAATATTGGTGTGTGTACCGATGTTATTATTCGCGCTTACCGCCAATTGGGTGTGGATTTACAACAAAGAGTACATGAAGATATTCGAGCAAATTTTGCTATGTATCCGTCTGAGCGAATTTGGGGTTTAAAAAAACCAGATAAAAATATCGACCACAGGCGTGTACCTAACCTTCAAGTATTTTTTAAGCGTCAAGGTACAGAGTTAACTATTTCAAGTAACTCAAGTGATTATAAAGTTGGTGATATAGTTACTTGGATGTTACCCGGTAACTTACCCCATATAGGCATGGTTGTTACGGAAGCTTTAAACAGCGCCGAGAATGTTCAAATTGTACATAATATAGGGCGAGGGCCAGAAATAAGCGAAATGCTATTTGATTATAAGATTACTGGTCATTATCGTTTTACTAATAAACATTATAATGCCCAGTAAACATGGGTGCTGCTATAGAGCTATTAATTATTTTAGATTAATACTTATATTGCCGTTTGGCTTGCTACAGCATAAAAGTATTTCACCATCACGAACAAACGCGAGTGGCTCTTCATTATATTGAACATTGCCAGATACTAAAGTTGCTCTGCAAGCACCGCAGTAGCCTTCACGACATTGATAAGCAACGTCTATTTTTTGAGATTCTAAGCAGTGTAAAAGAGAAGGGCAGCCAGGGCTATATTCAATGCGCTGGCTGTTTTCTGCAAGTGTAACACTTGCAGTCGTTTCGTTATTCATTATAAGTCAAAATCACCAAATTCAGCAGCATCAACTTGAGAATCTATTTGACCTACAAGGTATGAACTAATTTCTGCCTCTTGTGGCGCAACCTGAACATTATCAGACACTAACCATGAGTTGATCCACGGGATAGGGTTACTGTTGTTTTCAAATTGGGCTGGCAAACCAATAGCAGTCATACGTGCGTTAGTAATATATTCAACATACTGACATAAAATATGCTTGTTTAAGCCAATCATAGAGCCATCTTTGAATAGGTACTCTGCCCATTCTTTCTCTTGCTCAGCAGCTTGTACAAACATTTTAATTGCTTCATCGCGACATTGAGCTGCAACGATTGCCATTTCTGGGTCGTCTTTACCGTCTTGCATGATATTTAAAATATGCTGTGTACCCGAAAGATGAAGTGCTTCGTCACGTGCAATTAGTTTAATTATCTTAGCGTTACCTTCCATAAGTTCACGCTCAGCAAATGCAAATGAACAAGCAAAGCTGACATAAAAACGAATTGCTTCAAGAATGTTTACCGACATCATAGCGAGGTAAAGTTTCTTTTTTAGCTCGAATAAGTTTACAACAACTGTCTTACCGTTGATTTCATGCTTGCCTTCACCGTAAAGGTTGTAAAGTGAAACAGAGTTAATTAAATCATCGTAATAAGTTGTAACTGCATCAGCGCGCTCGCTAATTTTATCGTTGCTAACTATGTCATCAAAAATAAGCTCTGGTGATTGTGTTACGTTACGAATAATGTGGGTGTATGAACGGCTGTGAATTGTTTCACTAAATGCCCACGTTTCTATCCAGGTTTCAAGTTCTGGGATAGACACGATAGGTAGTAGCGCAACGTTAGGAGAGCGGCCTTGTACACTATCAAGCAGTGTTTGATATTTTAAGTTACTTAAAAATATATGCTTTTCATGCTCTGGTAGCGCCTGAAAATCTAAACGGTCTTTACTCACATCTACTTCTTCTGGTCGCCAAAAGAAAGACAATTGCTTTTCAATTAACTTTTCAAAAATAGGATATTTTTGTTGATCGTAACGCGATACGTTAACGGTCTGGCCAAAAAACATTGGCTCTTGCATTTGGTTATTATGATTACGACTAAAAGTAGTATAAGACATGTTTATCACTCAAAAAACTATCAGAACAAAGCGGGCTGCATGCCCGCTTAAGATAAAATTAACGACTATATTTTACACGCGCCGCCTGCACAATCGTCATCTTCCACTTCTGGAGTGTCGTCTTGTGCATCAGATGCGCCATCACGGGTATTATGGTAATACAGAGTTTTGACCCCCAATTTGTAGGCGCTAAGTAAGTCTTTTAATAAGACTTTCATAGGTACTTTACCGCCTTCAAATTTATTTGGATCATAATTTGTGTTTGCAGAAATAGTTTGGTCAACAAATTTTTGCATGATACCGACAAGCTGTAAGTAACCATCATTAGAAGGAATGTCCCAAAGTAACTCATAGTTGTCTTTCAAACGTTCGTACTCAGGTACAACTTGTTTTAAAATACCATCTTTACTTGCTTTAACACTAATGTGACCACGTGGCGGCTCGATACCATTTGTTGCGTTCGAGATTTGCGATGACGTTTCTGATGGCATTAATGCGCTTAGTGTTGAGTTACGCATACCGTGTTCTTGTATGCTCTTACGCAGTGCATCCCAATCAAGATGCAGTGGCTCATCACAAATTTTATCTAAGTCTGTTTTATACGTATCTGTAGGCATAATGCCTTGAGAATACGTTGTTTCGTTAAACTTAGGACATGCACCACGTTCTTTTGCAAGTTCGTTTGACGCTTTCATTAAGTAGTATTGAATAGCTTCGAATGTTTTATGTGTAAGTGCATTTGCACTGCCGTCTGAATAACGCTTACCATTTTTAGCTAAGTAATAGGCGTAGTTAATTACGCCTATTCCTAACGTACGACGTCCCATTGTTGCGTTTTTGGCAGCTGGTACTGGGTAGTCTTGGAAGTCGAGTAGGTTATCGAGTGCACGTACTGCTAGCTCCGCAAGCTCTTCTAGTTCATCTAGAGACTCAAGCGCACCTAGGTTGAAAGCAGACAGTGTACATAATGCAATTTCGCCTTCTTCGTCGTTAACGTTGTTAAGTGGTTTAGTCGGTAATGCAATTTCTAAACACAAGTTAGACTGACGAATTGGCGCAACTTTCGCTATAAACGGGCTATGTGTATTACAGTGATCTACATTCTGTAAGTATATGCGGCCAGTACTTGCACGCTCTTGTGCAAACACAGAGAACAATTCAATGGCTTTAATACGCTTTTTACGAATTGACTCGTCTTGTTCGTATTTAACATATAACGCATCAAATTCGTCTTGATCTTCAAAAAACGCATCGTAAAGACCTGGCACGTCTGATGGGCTAAATAACGTAATGTAATCGTCTTTAATCAAACGAGAATACATTAACTTATTAAACTGTACGCCGTAATCTAAATGACGAACACGGTTGTCATCAACACCCCGGTTATTTTTAAGAACTAAAAGGTTCTCTACTTCTAAATGCCATAGCGGGTAGAATAGGGTTGCTGCGCCGCCGCGAACACCACCTTGCGAACAACTCTTAACAGCTGTTTGAAAGTGCTTGTAAAAAGGGATACAACCTGTGTGGTATGCTTCGCCATTACGGATATGGCTTCCTAATGCACGGATACGACCAGCATTAATACCGATACCAGCACGCTGAGAAACATATTTTACAATAGCTGACGATGTAGCATTGATTGAATCAAGGCTGTCGCCACACTCAATAAGTACGCAAGAGCTAAATTGACGAGTAGGCGTACGTACACCAGCCATGATTGGCGTAGGCAATGAAATTTTAAATAACGATACCGCGTCGTAAAAACGTTTTATGTATGAAACTCGTGTATCTCGTGGGTAATCTGCAAATAAGCTTGCAGCCACTAAAATATATAAAAACTGTGCGCTTTCATAAATTTCACCCGTTACACGGTTTTGAACTAGGTATTTACCTTCTAATTGCTTAACTGCAGCGTAACTAAAATTAAGATCGCGTGAGTGGTCAAGGTATTCGTCTAATTCGTCAAATTCTTGCTCTGTATAATCAGCAAGCAAGTGAGCATCGTAACGTTTATCACTCACCATTTTTGTTACGTGATCAAATAAACGTGGAGGCTCGAATTGACCGTATGCTTTTTTACGTAAGTGGAATACAGCTAAACGCGCAGCAAGATACTGGTAATCAGGTGATTCTTTAGAAATCTGATCGGCAGCCGCTTTGATAATCGTTTCGTGAATATCTTTTGTACGAATACCATCATAAAATTGAATATGTGACTTTAATTCAACCTGTGAAACCGAAACGTTATTTAAACCTTCGGCGGCCCATTCTATAACGCGATGGATCTTATCAAGATCAAGAGGCTCTTTGCGCCCGTCACGTTTGCTTACAGATAACTGTTGGTTCATAGCTTTGCCTGTATTCCTTGGGGATAATGTATTTTTGACCAATGTTTTACGTCTCAAAAAGAGAAGTAGTGCTCATTTTTTATAAGTTTTACCCAATGAGGTAAATTTAATTGAATAACATTTGGCCACAATATCTGGTGTTGTTCAATTTAGAGATCACAAGATAGTGTGGTCTGAGTTGATTTGCAAGGGGCATAATTGCCCCTATTTGTGGATAACGTTGGGATAACGTATTTGTGTTAGTAGGCATTAACCTTTGATCATTCATTGAAGTTGAAATTTTTAAAAATCAACTCAGGATCGACTAAATTTACACATTTTGAAAATAAATTTTGGCTGCTTTTTTTATCATCAAGCTTTGCGTAAAAACTAACGCAATCACAATATATAGTGTTTATATCTAAAATGGGCACTATATATGGTTAAATGCGTCAATAGGGCTACGCCAGTTAAAATCAGCTTTCCAAGTAAATGCTTCTGCATCGCTTGGAATGTACCCCCACAGAGCAGTAGCTGTAGGCATACCTGCTGCTTTACCCGCTTGAATGTCTCGCTCGGCATCACCTATGTATAAACAGCGAGCTGGTATTACGTCCATTAGTTTTGCGCAATGAAGTAAAGGTAGAGGAGAGGGTTTGGCTTCTTCAAGCGTATCACCGCTGATAACAACTGCCGCATTTTTTAAAGCGGGGATCGCAGCGACAAGCGGCTCAGTTAAAAAGCCAGGCTTGTTTGTCATGATCCCCCATTTGATCTTTTTGTGATCAAGTGAAATGAGTAGTGGTTCAATACCGGCAAAGCATTGGGTGTATTTCGTAATGTTTTGGGCATAGCTATCGACCAATTGTTTTATCAACTGTGCTTGTGCAAGAGAGGGCCACAACTCTTTAAAACCCGCTTCCAATAAAGCTGCCGCACCATTAGAAGCCGCTGGGCGATATATTTCGCTTGTTACTTCGGCAATTTGATTTGCTCGTAGTACACTATTAAGTGCAGCGCCTAAATCGTCAGCTGTGTCGAGTAAGGTGCCGTCTAAATCAAACAAAAACGCATCATATTGATAAAGTTCTAATGATGAACCTGCGCTCTTCATTAAACCAACTTCTCAAAATGAAGGATATAATTAACACTAACATCATTATTAAGTGTGTATTGTTTAGAGAAGGGGTTATACGAAAGTCCTGAGCTTGCACGTACTTTCAAGCCCGCTTGCTCGGCCCACGCAATTAGCTGCGCCGGTTTAATAAACTTTTTGTGATCGTGAGTTCCCTCTGGAACCATTTTTAATAGTTTTTCAGCACCTACAATTGCATACAAGTAGGCTTTCGGTGTTTTATTGAGGGTAGAGAAAAAAACATCAGCGCCAGGTTTTGCAAGTTTGGCAACGGCGTGAATAATTGAAGCAGGGTCTGGAACGTGTTCGAGCATTTCCATACAGGTAACAACGTCAAATCGTTCAGGGTGTTCTTCAGCAAACTGTTCTGCGGGTATTTTTATGTAATCTACATTAACACCCGTTTCTAGGCTGTGTAATTTAGCGACAGTCAAAGGCTCTTGTCCCATATCAATACCTGTTACCTTTGCCCCCATACGTGCCATACTTTGGCTTAAAATACCCCCACCACAGCCAACATCGAGTGTTTCTTTTTCAAATAAACCTTGCGTTTTATTTGCAATAAAATCTAGGCGTAACGGATTAATTTCGTGAAGAGGTTTAAACTCACCCTCTAAATCCCACCAACGCTCTGCGATGGCTTCAAACTTTGCTATTTCTGCGTGATCTACATTTTGATGTTCGGTCATAAAATACTTCCTCGTCAATCTGAGGCCATTATATAGGCCTAAATTGATAAATCGCAAAGTTTTGCGCCTGTAAATTAAAATTAATTGTGGTAGCATGTCTGTTAGTAATAATAACAATACTCTTTAAAACCTAATACTGGGTTATTAAGAGCTGCTACTGAAGGAATGTGATATCAAATGACTGATCTCGCCAATGAAATTCTGCCAGTCAATATTGAAGACGAGTTAAAAAACTCCTACTTAGATTACGCAATGAGTGTAATTGTAGGACGTGCATTACCAGACGTACGTGATGGCTTAAAGCCAGTTCACCGCCGCGTTTTGTTTGCAATGAACGAGCTTAGTAATGATTGGAACAAGCCTTACAAAAAGTCGGCACGTGTTGTCGGTGATGTAATCGGTAAATACCACCCACACGGCGATAGCGCAGTTTATGACACGATAGTTCGTATGGCACAGCCATTCTCACTTCGTTATATGCTTGTAGACGGCCAGGGTAACTTTGGTTCTGTTGATGGTGATTCAGCTGCTGCTATGCGTTACACCGAAGTACGTATGGCTAAAATGTCTCATGAGTTATTAGCGGATCTTGAGAAAGAAACGGTTGATTTCGTTCCTAACTACGATGGCACAGAGCAAATTCCTGACGTTTTACCAACGAAGGTACCTAATTTACTTGTAAATGGTTCTTCTGGTATAGCCGTAGGTATGGCAACAAACATCCCACCACATAACTTAACTGAAGTTATCAATGGTTGTTTAGCATTAATTGTTAATCCAGATTTAACCATAACTGAGTTAATGGATTACATTCCTGGTCCAGATTTCCCTACAGCCGCAATCATTAACGGTAAAAAAGGGATTGAACAAGCGTATCAAACGGGTCGTGGCAAGGTGTACATGCGTGCACGCGCTGACATCGAAACAGACGAAAAAACGGGTCGTGAAACAATTATTGTTCATGAAATCCCTTATCAAGTTAACAAAGCGCGCTTAATTGAAAAAATAGCTGAGCTTGTTAAAGATAAAAAGATTGAAGGCATTAGTGCACTACGTGATGAGTCAGATAAAGACGGTATGCGTATCGTTATTGAGATAAAGCGTGGTGACGTAGGTGAAGTGATTCTAAACAACCTATATGCACAAACACAGTTACAAACAGTGTTTGGTATGAACATGGTTGCACTCATCAATAACCAGCCTAAGTGTTTTAATTTAAAAGAAATGCTTGAAGAGTTTATTATTCACCGTCGTGAAGTAGTAACTCGTCGTACAGTATTTGATTTACGTAAAGCGCGCGACCGTGCACACATGCTAGAAGGTTTAGCAATTGCACTTGCCAACATTGACCCAATTATTGAGCTTATTCGTAAATCTCCAACACCAGCAGAAGCAAAAATAGCGTTAACTGCACGTTCGTGGGAATTAGGTAATGTTAAAGCAATGCTTGAAAAAGCAGGTGAGGCTAACGTTGCTCGCCCAGATTGGTTAGCTGATGATTTAGGTATACGCGATGGTCAGTATTTTATTTCTGAGCAACAAGCTCAAGCGATTCTTGACTTGCGATTACACAAGCTAACAGGTCTTGAGCACGAAAAAATCTTAAGTGAATACCAAACACTGCTTGATTTAATTGCTGAACTGTTACACATACTGGCAAGCCCAGAGCGCTTAATGGAAGTAATTCGTGACGAGTTAGTTGAAATTAAGGCGCAATATGGTGATGAACGCCGTACTGAAATCAACGCAGCCGCGCATGATATCAGCCTTGAAGACCTAATAACTGAAGAAAATGTTGTGGTTACACTTTCTCACGAAGGCTATGTTAAGTATCAGGCGTTGTCTGATTACGAAGCGCAGCGTCGTGGTGGTAAAGGTAAATCTGCAACAAAAATGAAAGACGAAGATTTTATTGAGCGTTTATTAGTTGCAAACACGCATGATACTATTTTATGTTTCTCTACAGCAGGGCGTTTATATTGGTTAAAAGTATATCAATTACCACTAGCAAGTCGTGCAGCACGCGGTAAGCCAATAGTAAACTTATTACCTTTAGAAGCTGACGAACGTATTACCGCTATACTGCCAGTACGTGAGTACGAAGAAGATAAATACATCTTTATGGCAACAGCATTTGGTACAGTGAAGAAAACACCTTTAACAGCCTACAGTCGTCAACGTGCTAGCGGTATTATTGCCGTTAACCTAAATGAGGGTGATAGCTTAATTGGTGTTGATATTACTGATGGTACCAACGAAATAATGTTGTTTACCGATGCGGGTAAGGTTGTTCGCTTTAAAGAAGCTGAAGAATCTGTTGTTGTTGATGAAAATGGAAACCCAGTATTAGACGAAGAAGGTAACCCAGAAATTCGTTTCAAGGGTGTTCGTCCAATGGGCAGAACGGCAACGGGTGTACGCGGCATTAAAATGACCGACGAGCAACGTGTTGTATCGCTCATCGTGCCAAAAACTGATGGCGCAATATTGACTGTAACTGAAAATGGTTATGGTAAACGAACTCAACTTGAAGATTACCCATCTAAGAGTCGTGCAACACAAGGTGTTGTATCAATTAAGGTGAGTGAGCGTAATGGTGCTGTAGTAGGTGCTGTTCAAGTTGATGACAATGACGAAATAATGCTTATTTCAAATCGCGGAACGTTAGTGCGTACTCGTGTGAACGAAGTTTCAACAGTTGGTCGTAACACACAAGGTGTTATTTTGATCAGAACTATTGACGAAGAGCAAGTAGTTGGTTTACAACGTATAGAAGAAATTGAAGTTACAGAAAGTGACTTAATCAATACTGAAGACGTTGAAACAGTTGATACAGTTATAGATGAAGTCGTGGATGATAATCCTCCTTCAGAATAATTGAGATTGAAAAAGCGGCCTTGGCCGCTTTTTTTAATGTTGTTGAAAAAAATTAATACAGCGTGGATTTAATATTTTCATGTTGAGTGTATAAATTACTGGAATGAGGCAAAGGTAATGAGTAAATATAATTTTTGTGCAGGGCCGGCTATGCTTCCGCAAGCGGTAATGCAAAAAGCACAAAAAGAATTCTTAGATTGGCAAGACATGGGCGTTTCTGTAATGGAAATTAGCCACCGTAGTAAAGAATTTTTGGCATTAACTGCAAAATGTGAAGCAAGCTTAAGACGCTTAATGAATATTAGTGATGAATTTGAAGTTTTATTTGTGCATGGTGGTGGTCGCGGTCAGTTTAGTGCAGTGCCCCTCAATCTTCATCAAGCAGATAAAAAAGCTATCTACTGCGAAAATGGTGTGTGGTCTAAAAGCGCGACAGACGAAGCTAACAAGTTTACTTCAACAACCAGTGTTGATGTACGTAACGATGCAGATGGAAAATTCTCAATTAAAAATGTAGCTGATTGGGTTTTACCTGCAGATGCCTCATATATTCATTATTGTCCGAACGAAACCGTAGATGGCTTAGAAATTTTTGAGGTGCCAAGTCATCCAACGGCACCAATTGTTGCTGATATGTCGTCAACGATTTTATCGCGCGAAATTGATGTAGATAAATTTGATTTAATTTACGCTGGTGCGCAAAAAAATATCGGTCCATCAGGTATCGCTATCGTTATTGTGCGCAAAACATTACTTGATCGTGAAGGTTTAGCTAAGCCTGGTATTTTAGATTATGCACTCGAAGCGAAGCAGGGCAGTATGTTTAATACACCACCCACATTTGCATGGTACTTAGCTGCAGAAGTGTTTGAATGGTTAGAAGCCCAAGGTGGTGTAAAAGCGATGGAAGCCCAGAATATCGCTAAGGCTGAACTTCTTTATAATTTTATTGATGAGTCTCCTTTTTATTCAAATAAAGTAGCCAAGCATTGCCGCTCACGTATGAACGTCCCATTTTGGCTTAATGACGAAAGCTTAAATGAAAAGTTTGTATCACAATCTAAAGAAGCTGGTTTATTAGCGCTTGAAGGGCACAGAATAGTAGGCGGTATGCGCGCAAGTATTTATAACGCAATGCCACTTGAAGGCGTACAAGCGCTTGTTGATTTCATGGCAGCTTTTGCGAAGGAGAATAGCTAATGGAGCAACTTCGTTTAGAACCGATATCGCGTGTTAACGGCTCTGTGACATTGCCTGGATCAAAAAGTTTATCTAATCGTATTTTACTGCTGGCTGCTCTGGCTAGCGGAACAACCGTTGTAGAGAACTTACTCGATAGTGATGATATTCGTCACATGTTGGGAGCATTAGAGCTTTTAGGTGTAACAGTAACACTTAATGAAGACCGAACAGTTGCAACTGTTCATGGTGTTGGTGGTGAGTTCAAAAAACCTAATGAACCTTTATTTTTAGGTAATGCGGGTACAGCATATCGTCCGTTAACAGCTGTTTTAGCTGCTGTTAAAGGTGAATATGAGTTAGTCGGTGAGCCACGCATGGAAGAGCGCCCAATAGGGCACTTAGTTGATGCGCTTCAAGCCCTTGGTGGTGATATTACCTATACAAAGCACAAAGACTACCCACCGCTTAAAATTGTTGGTGGGCAAATTAATGGTGGCGAAGTTGAAATTGATGGCAGTATTTCAAGTCAATTTTTAACCGCTTTATTAATGGCAGCTCCATTATTCAGTGGTGATACGCAAATTACAATTAAAGGCACATTAGTGTCTAAGCCTTATATTGATATTACTTTAGGGGTTATGGCGCGTTTTGGTATTACCGTTGAACATTCAGACTATTCACTATTTAAAGTAAAAGGTGGCCAACAGTATCAATCACCTGAACGCATAATGGTTGAAGGTGACGCATCATCGGCTTCTTATTTTGTTGCAGCCGCAGCCATTGCTGGTGGCGAGATTGAAATTAAAGGTGTGGGTGCTAAATCGGTTCAGGGTGATATTGGCTTTGCGAAGGTGATGGAACAAGTCGGTGCACAAATCGATTGGTACGATGAACGTTTAGTTGTGAGGAAAGGCGAGTTAAAAGGGGTCGACATAGACGCCAATGCCATTCCTGATGCTGCAATGACGTTGGCTACCGTTGCTTTATTTGCTAAAGGTCCCACAGCTATTCGTAATATTTATAATTGGCGTGTAAAAGAAACAGACCGTCTTTACGCTATGAGTACAGAACTTCGTAAAGTAGGTGCAAAAGTTGTTGAGGGGGAGGATTTTATTGAAATAACTCCGCCATTAACATTTAACGATGTCGCTATTGATACTTACGATGATCACCGGATTGCTATGTGTTTTGCCATGGTTGCAGTGGGCGGAAAGCCTATAACAATCAATGACCCTAAGTGTACCTATAAAACATTTCCTACGTTTTTCAATGTATTAGCATCGGTGAGTGAATAGGCTTTTTATAACTATTTATAAAAAGTTACACACTAATAGCAGATATATTTTAATAACTGACGTATAATGTCGCGGTTTATTTAGGTGTGCATTGCAGGAGGTTTAAATGCAGGCGTTATTAATGCCCGTGATCACCGTTGATGGCCCAAGTGGTTCTGGTAAGGGAACTGTTTGTCGTTTGTTAGCCGATAAGTTGGGTTGGGATGTATTGGATAGTGGTGCAATTTACCGCGTTTTATCCCTTGCAGCACTTCATCACCAAATCGCATTAGATAACGAAGAGGCACTTGTACCACTGGCTGCAAATTTAGACGTGCAGTTTTTGGTAGATAGCCAAACTAATGCTGGAAAAGTTATTCTAGAGGGAGAGGACGTAACAACCACTATTCGTAATGAAGAAGTGGGTGCAGCTGCATCAAAAGTAGCAGCTCTTCCTCGTGTTCGTGAAGCGCTATTAAGGCGTCAACGCGCTTTTAGAACCGAAAATGGTTTGATAGCAGACGGCCGTGATATGGGTACTGTTGTATTCCCAGATGCGCCATTAAAAATCTATTTGACAGCGAGCGCACAAGAGCGTGCTCGTAGACGCTTTGTTGAGTTGAATGAGCGTGGGCTTGATGTTACACTAAGTGGTCTATTAGAGGACATTCAAGCTCGTGATGACCGTGATATGAATCGCGCCGTCGCACCGCTTGTGCCTGCAGAAGATGCAATTGAACTCGATACTAGCGAGCTAAATGCACAGCAAGTGTTTGATAAAGTTATTACTTTATTAGATGCAGCTATCTCTGAAGGTAAACTTCCTAAACGAAGTTAAACACATTTTATGCACCAGCAGGATGCCAGTGCTATTTTAACAACCCCATGCAGCATGGTTGCTTATTGGTATTAATATATGAGACGTATATTCGTATGTCAGAAAATTTTGCGCAGTTATTTGAAGAAAGCTTAAAGGGTTTTGAAGCAGAGCAAGGCTCTATTGTTAAAGGTACAGTAATCTCAATCGAGAACAACATTGTACTTGTAGATGCTGGTCTTAAATCAGAAAGTGCTATCCCTGCAGAGCAGTTCAAAAATGCTGCTGGTGAACTAGAAGTTGCTGTTGGCGACGAAGTAGATGTTGCACTAGATGCAATCGAAGACGGTTTCGGTGAAACTATCCTTTCTCGTGAGAAAGCGAAGCGTCACGAAGCGTGGATCCGTCTTGAGAAAGCTTGTGAAGAGCAAGAGACTGTTACTGGTGTTATCAACGGTAAAGTTAAAGGCGGTTTCACTGTTGAAGTTGATTCAATCCGTGCTTTCCTACCTGGTTCACTTGTTGATGTTCGTCCAGTACGTGACACAACTCACCTTGAAGGCAAAGAGCTTGAATTTAAAGTAATCAAGCTTGATCAAAAACGTAACAACGTTGTTGTTTCACGTCGTGCAGTTATCGAATCAGAAAACTCACAAGAACGTGAAGAGCTTCTTGCTAACCTTGTTGAAGGTCAAGAAGTTAAAGGTATCGTTAAGAACCTTACTGACTACGGTGCGTTCGTTGACCTTGGTGGTGTTGATGGTCTACTACACATTACTGATATGGCGTGGAAGCGTGTTAAGCACCCTTCAGAAATCGTTAATGTTGGTGACGAAATCGCAGTTAAAGTTCTTAAATTCGACAAAGATAAAACTCGTGTATCTCTAGGCCTTAAACAGCTTGGTGAAGATCCATGGGCAGCTATCGCTGGTCGTTACCCAGAAGGTTCTAAACTTTCTGGTCGTGTAACTAACCTTACTGATTACGGTTGCTTCGTAGAAATCGAAGAAGGCGTTGAAGGTCTAGTACACGTTTCTGAAATGGATTGGACTAACAAGAACATCCACCCTTCAAAAGTTGTTTCACTAGGTGACACAGTTGAAGTTATGGTTCTTGAAATCGACGAAGAACGTCGTCGTATTTCTCTAGGTCTTAAGCAATGTATTGCTAATCCTTGGCAGGAATTTGCTCGTCTACAAAACAAAGGCGACCAAGTTACTGGTAAGATCAAATCAATCACTGACTTCGGTATCTTTATCGGTCTTGACGGTGGTATTGACGGTCTTGTACACCTTTCAGATATTTCTTGGAATACACCTGGCGAAGAAGCTGTACGTGAATTCAAGAAAGGCGACGAAATCACTGCTATCGTATTGCAAGTTGACCCAGAGCGTGAACGTATCTCTCTAGGTGTTAAGCAAATCGAAGCTGACCCGTTCAATAACTACCTTGATGCAAACAAAAAAGGTGCTATTGTTAAAGGTAAAGTGACTGAAGTTGATGCGAAAGGCGCAACTGTTGAACTTATCGAAGGCGTTGAAGGTTACATCCGTGTAGCTGATATCGCTCAAGAGCGCGTTGAAGATGCAACTACTGTTGTTTCTGTAGGCGACGAAGTTGAAGTTAAATACGTTGGTGTTGATCGTAAGAACCGCACTTTAAGCTTATCTGTTAAAGCTCTTTTCGAAGCAGAAGAGAAAGAAGTACTAGAGAAGCTTAAGAAAGAAGAGCCAGTGTTTGAAAACGCAATGGCAGCTGCTTTCGCAAATGCACAAAAAGACTAATAAATAATTAGTTTTTAGTTGGGAGGGCACTTTTGCCCTTCCTATATCTTTTTATTAAGGAAACGCTATGACTAAGTCAGAATTGATAGAAACACTTGCGGAACAACACGCACACGTTCCAGTGAAAGATGTTGAAAATGCTGTAAAAGAAATTCTAGAACAAATGGCCGGTTCATTATCTTCTTCAGATCGAATAGAGATCAGAGGATTTGGTAGTTTCTCTTTGCATTTCCGCGCTCCTCGCACAGGTCGTAATCCTAAAACTGGCGATACAGTAGAGTTAGATGGAAAGCACGTACCTCATTTTAAACCAGGTAAAGAGTTACGCGACCGCGTCAATGCGAGCATTGCCTAGTTAATATAACGGAGTAGTTACTTGTTCAAGGTATTGAAATTTATTCTGGTAGCGCTGTGCCTAATTAGCGCATTTGTATTAGGGTCACAAAACCCGCAGTTAGTACAAGTAAATTATATTATAGCCAGTAATACTCTGCCTTTAGCTGTAATAATAAGTATCTGCTTTTTGTTAGGTGTTCTAATAGGTTGTTTTATAAGCTTTAAGCTATTCTCTCAATTAAAGTGGCAAAATTACCGTTTGAAAAAACAGTTAGCGCCTGAGAAAAATAAAAACAAGCTTGACGTTAATAAAGACACCTAATTATGATTGAGCTTTTGTTTTTACTACTACCTGTTGCAGCCGGCTACGGTTGGATTATGGGTAAAAACAGTGCTAAAAATCATGCTCACCAACTTAATCGTCAAATAACTTCTGAATACAGTAAAGGGCTTAAGTTTCTATTAGACCGTGAAGAAGATCAAGGTTTAGAACACTTAATAAATTTACTAGAGGTTGCAGCGGATTCAGTTGAACATTACTCTACACTTGCCACTATGTTTCGTCGCCGAGGCGAATTAGACCGTGCAATCAAAATCCATGAACTTCTCCTAAAACACCCAAGTTTGAGTGAGCAGCAAGCCGCTACTAGTCGCTTAGAATTAGCCGAAGATTATATAATGGCTGGATTGCTAGATGGTGCAGAAGAGCATTTGGTTTGGTTGGTCAAGGCCGGCCATGTAGAAGCTCTCGATCCTATTATTACCTTATACTCGCAAACTCGTGAGTGGGATAAAGGCATTAATATGTTTGAATCTCACAGCGAATTATTCTCTAAAGAGCAACAATTTAAGGCTATCGCGAATTTTTATTGTGAGTCTGCCCTTAGTGACAGTACTCCTCAAATTATGCGAAAAGCAATTAGCCTAAACTACAAAGCTGTTCGGCCTTTGTATGAGCTAGGTGTTATCGCTTTTTCTAAAGAAGATTATGTTAAAGCGATCTACTATTGGCGTGAACTTATTTGCCAGTTTACTTTGTTTGCCCCCTTATTCATTGATGATCTGGCGCATAGCTATAAGCAACTAAATTTAACGCATCAATTTCATGAGTTAGTAAACGATTTACTAGATAAGGGTGGTGTTCTTATAAAAATAAAACATTGCCAAGCTCTTTTAGAGCAAGGTCATACAAAACAAGCTTTCGATTTTTTAACTGACAGTTTAAAAAGACAACCAACGATCAGGGGGTTTAGTTTTTTACTGCAGCTAATGGGTGACCAAAATAAAAATACAAAAGAAGTACTTAATGAAATTGATAGCCTTGTAACGTCATATATTGCTACTAAGCCAGATTTTCAATGCCAGCATTGTGGCTTCACAAGTTATACAATTTATTGGAATTGCCCTTCTTGTAAACATTGGGAAACCATTGTCCCAAGTAGAGGTTTAGACGGATTTTAATAACCCCTAAATACTTAATTATTGTAATGCCCTTACAAATTCGACTAAAAGTTTAACTAGCATCTATATACTAATTAAACCTCCTTACTCACTTTGTGTAAGTTCGCCTTGATAACTAAGTTGAATATATAAAAACTCTTTACTGCTATAGATTAGGATAACTATGTCTTTCGAAAATTCAAAAAAAGTGCTTATCGCTTTAGACTACGACGATCAAGAAACAGCATTAGCATTTGTAAAACAGCTTTCGCCCGATACTTGTCGATTAAAAGTAGGCAAAGAAATGTTTACTTACTTTGGCCCTGAATTTGTAAAAGAGTTAATTGAACTTGGTTTTGATGTATTTTTAGATTTAAAGTTTCATGATATTCCTAATACAGTTGCAAAGGCAGTTACAGCTGCTGCAAAAATGGGCGTTTGGATGGTAAATGTTCATGCGTCAGGCGGTTATGAAATGATGCACAAAGCAAAACTTGCTTTAGAAGAATTTGGAGATAGAGCACCAATTCTTATTGCTGTAACTGTGTTAACAAGTATGGATGAACCAGAATTAAAACGCTTAGGTATAAACAAATCACCACAGGAGCAGGTAATATACCTTGCAAAACTAGCTAAGGAAGCAGGCCTTGATGGCGTTGTTTGTTCTGCTCAAGAAGCGAATGTTTTAAAGGCTGAACTTGGTGAGCATTTTAAATTAGTTACCCCAGGTATTCGCCCTGAAGGCAGTGAAGCAGGCGATCAAAAAAGAATAATGACTCCAAAACAAGCAATTGAAGCTGGCAGTGATTATCTAGTTGTAGGCAGACCGATTACTAAAGCAGCAAATCCAGTAAAAGTACTGCAAGATGTTAATGAATCTATAAAATAATTTACAAAAAACAGCAAATAAGTACTAAACCCCTTACGTTATGTGTAATTTGTGTTACATTTATAATATCAAAATGATGTAAGGGGTTTATTTTGAAGCTATTATTTGGTTCAGTGTTGATTATCATTGCAGGCTTTTCAGTTAACAAACATGTATTTTCTAGTAAGGCTTATGATGGCGTTACAACAGTAACAGACGTTATATCAGCTTATCCTGTAGACATGTTTGATTTTAAAAAAACAATGAAGGATTATGCTCACCATCTTTGCTACAGAAATTCTGACGCGTTAAATGCTCAAGATATCACTGTCAGTGATTGTTTAACTCATCATGATGAAAAGAAATTGGAGTGTGAAATAAAGGTTTTTAGATTAGCGCCGCAAAACTTAGAATCAGAAAGGGAAGTACTTAATTACTCAAGAGAGTATACACAGTGTACATTGCCTTATAAGTATATTTTAGGGTAAGCACTCACAATATAGAGATATCATGAGCGCTATAAAATTATTTAGATTTTAAGCGGATAGATTTCGCTTCTATCTCAATCAGCTCTTGTTTAAATAATCCACCAATTGCTTTTTTATAGTTAGCTTTACTTGTTGAAAATACTTTTTTAATAAGTTCAGGATCAGATTTATCGCCAATGGCGAGTATGCCGCCTTCGTTTTTAAGCTTTTCCATTATTTTATCGCCAAGCTCGCTTACTTTACCCATGCCTGGTTTTTCGAGTACAACATCAATTTTTCCGTCTTCTCGTACTTTTTGAACAAAGCCTTTAAGCTTTTGCCCTACAAATAAGTTTTTGAATACCATATTGTAAAATACAACACCAAAGTGAGACTCTTCTATAAGCACCTTGTAGCCAATATCTGTCTTACCAGCAACAATCAAATCAACCTCTTGTAGGCGTGTGTATTCAGGCTCATCCTTTGATAAAAAGCGATTAAAGTTAGTTGAAGCACAAATGCGTTGACTCGCATTATCAAGATACAAACGAACAAGATAAGAATGCCCCTCTTGCATACGTGGCTTTTGTTCATTAAATGGGGCTAATACATCTTTTTCTAATCCCCAGTCTAAAAATGCACCAATACTATTTATTTCCTTAACACGTAAAAGGGCGTATTCACCTACCTGAGCATGTGGCTTTTTAACAGTCGCCGTTGGTAAATTAGCATTATCTAAATATATAAATACGCTAATGCTGTCACCAGCTTCAAGCTCATCTTTAATTTCGTTTTTTGGTAAAAAAACTTCACCTAAATCATGACCGTCCAAGTAAGCGCCTTCATTACTTACTTCTTTTACAAATAGGGTTTGTGTTGTTCCAAGGTAACTCATAATTATTCCTGCTCAGGCTTTTTTTTACGGCGCATTGGTGAATCGCCATCGATATTCATAGGGGCTTTAATGGGTGCCGCTGGTTTTTTAGGTTTTGCTTTACGTTTAATTTGTGGCTTTTTAACCTGCGTTACTTTTTTAGCTTTAACAGTTGCAGCAGGTTTTTTTTCTTTGATCCCTTTAAATTTACCTTTAAGCCCGTCAATAGTTGCAAATTTAAGCTCATCATTTAAAAAAGATTTAATTGCTAAATAACTAGCCCAATCTTTAGGGCCTACTAACGAAATAGCGGTACCTTTAAAACCAGCACGTCCAGTTCTACCTATTCGGTGTACATATTCTTCAGCATGTTTTGGCAAATCAAAGTTAATTACATGCGTTACGCTTAACAAATCTAAACCACGGGATGCGACATCAGTGGTAATTAATATTTTAAAGTTTCCTCTGCTAAACGAGTCCATAATGTCTAAGCGTTTGCTTTGTGTTAAATCACCCGCTAGTGCGACTGATTTAAATCCTTTGTTGTTTAGTTCTTCGCTCAAACGACTTGTATCTGCGCGGGTGGCAGTAAATATTATGCATTGGCCAACTTCATCTTGCTTTAAAAAGTGTGCTAATAACGCTTCTTTGTGATCTAGGTGGTCGGCTAAATAGAGTGTTTGCGTTATATCGCTGTGTTGTTCGTTTGCAGCACTAAGCGTGATCTGTTTTGGTTTTTTTAATAAATTACGCGAAAGAGCATCTACTTGAGCGTGGTCTAGGGTTGCTGAAAACAATAATGTTTGTCGAAGGCGGTGATTGGCTTCGTCGTTAATTAACTTTAGTTGTTCAGTAAAGCCCAGATCTAAAATACGGTCTGCTTCATCAAAAATTAGCAGTTCTAAACCACTTAATTGTAACGAGCGTTTGGTAACATGATCGGCCAAACGACCGGGTGTTGCCACTACAAACTGTGGATCGTTCCTTAATGCTTTAATTTGGTCATTAAAGTTTTCACCACCTAATACTTTTACAGCTTTAATCGCCGTGCCCGCTATTAACAAACGCAACTGTGTAAATACTTGCGTAGCTAATTCGCGTGTAGGGGCAACAATAAGTACACGTGGATCGCGTTTACTGAGTGCTTTTTGTTTCATAACCCGTTGTACTGCGGGTAATAAAAACGCCAAGGTTTTGCCCGACCCAGTCTTTGACTGAGCAAAAATGTCATGCCCTGCAAGTGCGGTAGGCACTGCATGTGCTTGAATGTCTGTGGGCTGGGTGATCCCTTGATGTGCTAATTGTGTTTCAAGGCGAGTATCAATCCCAAGATCAGTAAAGTGCAATGTAATGTTCTCCAATGTGCAACTTAAATTAATTGCTGCATTATAGCGTACACATGGCTTATCCCGACAGCAAAAAGCAAAGTATGGTGCTATTTTTTGCAATTAATCTAAAAAAGCGTAAAATACGCGCCCCATATGCGCCGGATTTACGATTCGGTAAACGCCAATATTGGCTAATAATGCAAAATAGGAAATAAAATGACAGCTGTTCATAAAGATGATCTTACCAGCGAACACTTTGTAGTGTGCGCTTTATACAAATTTGTAGGCCTACCTGAATTTGAAGCATTACGTAAACCTCTACTGGAGGTTATGGAAAAAAATGAAGTGCGAGGCACATTACTTTTAGCTGCTGAAGGAATTAATGGGACTGTTTCTGCAAAACGAGCGGGCATTGATAACCTCCTTGCATGGTTAGATGAACAGCCAAATTTAAAAAACATTGTTACTAAAGAATCCTACGATGACGAATGTCCGTTTTATCGCACAAAAGTAAAACTAAAAAAAGAAATAGTAACAATGGGCGTAGAGGGGATTGATCCTCTTAAAGTAGTGGGAAGCTATGTTAAACCTCAAGACTGGAATGCATTAATTTCTGACCCCGAGGTTGTACTTATTGATACGCGTAACGATTACGAAATTGAAATTGGCACATTTCAAAATGCCGTTGATCCAAATACAACAACGTTTCGTGAGTTCCCTCAATGGGCAAAAGAAAATCTTGATCCTGAAAAACATAAAAAAGTTGCTATGTTTTGTACAGGTGGTATTCGATGTGAAAAATCAACAGCTTACATGAAAGAGCAAGGCTTTGATGAAGTTTATCACTTAGAAGGTGGTATTCTTAAGTATTTAGAAGAAGTGCCAAAAGAAGAAACCATGTGGGAAGGCGAGTGTTTTGTATTTGATAATCGCGTTGCTGTGGATCATGACCTACAGAAAGGTTCTTACGATCAATGTCATGCGTGTCGTATGCCTATTACTGAACAAGAAAAACAAAAGCCTGAATATTTAGAGGGTGTTTCATGTCATCATTGTATTGATAAGGTAACTGATGAGCAGCGAGCCCGTTTTGCAGAGCGCCAAAAACAAATTGAGCTCGCACAGGCTCGTGGTGAAGGGCATATAGGTAACGAAGCACAGACCGTTCTTCAACAACGCAAAGAAGCTAAAAAAGCACAAAAAGATGCTCAACGTGGTAAGTAGGTCATCTTTAAAATGTATTTAATAAAAAAGAGCTTCACGGCTCTTTTTTTTGGCTAAAATTTGTTATTCATCTTACATAGTTGAGTGTTCAGCGTTAACACAGGCTAATTTTGATCACACTTTTGTTACACTGCGTATAGTGGTCAACAAAATGGTTTATAAGGTGGTTCTTTGAAATTGCGCATACTTCTATTAAATATCTATTTGTTATTATTCATTTTTAGCACAGCAGCATCTAGTGCAAATGTAATGGTACAAAAAGTTACAACGGAACGTACAAAAGAAGAGGTTAAAGCTGTAGGTAATGCAGAAGCAATTCACTCCGTTATATTATTTCCTGCAGTGGGTGATAGAGTAACAGCCGTTCACTTTAAACCCGGTAACTTCGTAAAGGAAGGAGATGTTTTAGTCGAGCTTGACTCTCGCAGACAAAAAGCAGCTCTTAAACAAGCAGAAATAACCTTATCAGATACCCAACGAACACTTAACAGACTCAGCGAAAGTCACAAAAAGGGAGCAATTCCTAAAAGTGACTTAGATGATGCTAAAACTTTGCATGCACTGGCCGAGGTTGCTCTTATTAATGCTAAAACAGATCTGGAAGACAGAACTGTGCTTGCGCCATTTGATGGTGTGATGGGACTTACTGATGTAGAAAAAGGGGATCGCATTACAGAGCAAACTGCCATAGCAACAATTGATGATACTCGCAGTTTGTACATTAATTTTAACGCCCCCGAGTCAGCTGTCTCAATACTAAAAAATAAAGGTATTGTGGAAGTAACACCATGGCAAAGCGCAAAAGCTATTAATGCTCAAGTTTCATATCTTGATTCTCGAATAAATCCACAAACCCGTACCTTACGTGTCAAAGCCAAACTGGAAAATGAAAATGATCAGTTTATGCCTGGTATGAGTTTTCGAATTAATATTACCATGCAAGGGGAATCATATGCTGTTGTACCTGAGGCTGCACTTGTGTGGGGAGCAACAGGGCCTTATGTTTGGAAAAGTATAGATAAAAAAGCAAAGCGCATAGATGTAAAAATAGAGCAACGCTTAGCTGGGCGATTGTTAGTTTCAGGCAATTTAAATGAAAACGATATATTGGTTGTTGAAGGCGTCCAACGCTTGCGCGAAAACCAAACATTAACGTTTGCTAATGCTAGTAATTTAGAGGAATAACAATGAAAAATTCCCCTATGATGCAAGACCTACCCTCAATGGCAATTCGCCGCCCAGTGCTCATTGTTGTTTTGAATCTACTAATAATAATTGCTGGTTTAGCTGCAATTGCAGGAATTGAAGTCAGAGAATTACCAGATGTTGATAGGCCACGTATAACTGTTTCGGCTTCATTTCCTGGTGGGTCTCCAGAAACGGTCGACACAGAAGTAACCAGTAAACTAGAAGGGGCAATAGCCCGTGTAAGTGGTGTTAAATCAATTCGCGCACAAAGTGAAGAAGGCAATGCGCGTATTGTTGTTGAGTTTCGCCCTGGCGTAGATTTAGACAATGCAGCTAACGAAACCCGTGAGTCTGTTGCTCGTGTACAACGAGAATTACCAGAGGAAGTTGAACGTGTTGCAATTATCAAGGCCGATAATGATGCAGAAGCTGTTGTTTCGCTCACTGTATCAAGTAATAGTCTAGCACTTGAAGCCCTTACTGAACGCGTTGAAACCGATTTAGCTCCCCAGTTTTTAACCATACCGGGTGTTGCCGATGTCAGGTTAAACGGGGACCGAAAACGTGTTTTGCGAGTTCGCTTAGATCCATTAAAGTTAAGTAGTTTTAATCTTACTATTCCTGATGTGGCAGATGTTTTACGAGAAGCGCCATTTGATGTACCAGCAGGAAGCCTTAAATCAAGTGACCAACAAGTCATAGTCAGAGCCGATGCGACTTCTATTACCCCCAATGAAGTAGCAGATATTATTGTTAGCGGTGATACGCGAGTAGGTGATATTGCATCTGTCTATTTTGGCCCTGCAGATCCACGCTCTATGGTTCGTTTAGATGGCAAACCCGTTATTGGTATGGAGGTTATTCGTCAAGCGCAATCTAATACAATTGAAATATCGGATGAAGTTTTACAGTTGCTTGAAAACATGCGCGAACGATTCCCTGAACTCGAATTTACCCTCACCTCAGACGATGCTCAATTTATAAGAAGCTCTGTTGACGAAGTAATAAACTCCTTAGTGCTTACAGTTTTGTTAGTGGTAATAACGTTATGGGTGTTTATAGGTTCGTGGCGCGCAACACTTGTGCCTGCATTTGCCATACCTGTTGCGCTTATAGGGTCTCTTGCACTTATTTGGGCCCTTGGTTTTTCTATTAATATACTCACTTTATTAGCACTGGTTTTAGCCACAGGTTTAATAGTTGATGATGCAATTGTTGTAAGCGAAAACATACAACGTCAAAGAGGGCTAGGGCTTGGTCGGCGAGCATCAGCAGTAATAGGAACTCGAGAAGTATTTTTTGCGGTAGTTGCAACGACAGCCGTATTAGCTGCGGTTTTTATTCCTATTGCATTTTTACCCTCTACGGCAGGACGATTATTTAGAGAGTTTGGCGGGGTGCTTGCAGGTGCAGTCATTATTTCAAGTTTTGTTGCGTTATCACTTGTCCCTGCATTGACTTCAAAATTAAAACTAAAAAAACAAAGCAACCACCCATTTGCCCAAGTAGGTAATAAGTTAGTAAGACTTTATAGCATAACGATTAAAAGCGTTCTGAACCGCGCTTGGCTTGTGCTCATAGCTTGTATATTAATAGCCTTTGGTTCTGGCGCATTGTATTTAAACCTCGATAACGAACTATTACCCACAGAGGACAGGGGGAAAATTCGTATATTTGCCAGAGGCCCAGACGGTGTTGGGTTGAACTTTATGGACAGGCAAGCAATGCAAATGGAAGATATTTTGTTACCGTATGTAGAAAGTGGTGAAATAGAATCTATTTACACAGTTGTTGGGCAATGGGATCCTAATATTGTTTTTATTACCGTACCGCTAAAGCATTGGGACGACCGTCAATTTAGCCAGCAAGAAATCATTAATAAAATTCGCGGACCATTAGGTGAAATCCCAGGCGCAGCTGGTCGTGCATCCGGTTCTAATAGTTTAAATCTTAGAGGTCAAGGTGGCGGTATAGAAATCGCTTTATTAGGACAAGATTACCAACAAATTTTTGTTGCTGCACAAGATTTTGCAAAGCAAATTGAAAACGCAATCCCGGGTACTGCGCCTGTAAGAGTCTCTTATCAGCCGTCACAACCACAATTACGTGTAAATATTGATAGGCGAAGAGCCGAAGAGTTGGGTGTATCGCTCAGTGATATCTCAATTACACTTCGCGCTGCCATCAATGGGGATGATGTTGCGGATCTAAACATTGGCGACCAATCAATACCCATCATGCTGCAAGTACAAAACCAAGTTATTCAAGACCCAAGTGATTTAGCAAACCTCTATGTGGCAAGTTCGCAAGGGAGGTTAGTGCCTATTAGTAGCTTAGCTAATATTAGTGAAGAAGGAGTAGCCGCTGAGCTTGAGCGTCATGCACAGCGTCGTGCTATTGAATTAGATATGGAACTACCGGATGGTATGACGATTGCCGATATAGTCGATCAAATTCGCAATTTGTCTCAGCAATCGTTGCCTCAAGGTATTACCCTTGCGTTTAAAGGTGAAGCGCTGACCTTTGAAGAAACAGCAAACGAAGTACTTTTAACTTACGTATTGGCTTTTCTAATTGTATTACTGGTACTAGCAGCTCAATTTGAAAGTGTAAACAGTGCGATAGTGGTAATGCTAACAGTTCCATTTGGTATTACCTCTGCTATTTTAGCGCTTTATTTAACAAATACGTCTCTTAATATTTATTCGCAAATTGGTCTAGTGATGCTCATTGGTCTAATTGCGAAAAATGCCATTTTATTAGTCGAGTTTGCAGATCAACTTCGAGACCAAGGCTTATCAGTTCGCGAGGCTGTTGAAGAGGCTGCGCTGGTAAGATTACGTCCAATCACTATGACCCTCGTTTCTACGTTACTTGGTGCACTGCCATTAATTTTATCAAGCGGGGCGGGTGCTGAAGCACGTAATGCAATAGGTTGGGTTGTATTTGGTGGTCTTTCACTTGCTGTTTTATTTACTTTATACTTAACACCAGTCATCTATTTAGGACTTGCACGTTTCACTAAGCCAAGAGGGGATGAAACTAAACAGCTGGCCCAAGAGCTTGAACAAACAGAATAAACCTTTAGTGGCCTAATTAATCTTTTTTCTTTAAAAAACGGTTAATTAGGCCCACAATTGCATTATTGGAAATCAGTAGGGATCTATAATGCAAAGCGAACAAATTGAAATAGCGCAATTTTTATCACAACACCCTCCTTTTGATGATCTTCCTCAAAAAGCATTAGATGAACTTGCTAAACAAGTCGAAGTCAGTTACTTCAGGGCTAATACCGATATTTTACAATACGGCCAAGACATAGCCGATTTGTACATCATAAGAAGTGGCGCTGTTGAAATGTATCGCCGTGATGGCGAGCTCTATAACCGTTTGGCCACTGCGGGAATATTTGGGCAAATGGGCTTGTTGATGAATCGCAAAGTACGTTTTCCAGCTACAGCGCTTGAAGACACGTTAGTGTATTGTATAAACGTTGACATATTTTTGCAGTATTGTGATGAATTTGAAGTCTTTGCAGATTATTTTGAAACCGATGGTAATGTGCGTTTGCATCAAGCAATTGTTGAGCAAGCCGATGGCAACGATTTAACCACTGCCAAGGTGAAATCATTACTTCACCGAGACGTTGTTACAGTCGATGCAACTGAAACAGTAAAAAATATTGCACAGCTCATGACCGATGAGTCGGTTTCGTCAGTGCTAGTGACTGACGTTAATAAGCCTATTAATAACGACCCTCAAGAAGATGACGGGCAAGTCGTTGGTATAATAACAGATAAAGATTTACGTACTAAAGTTGTTGCGCAGGGGCTTGAGTACAACACGCCTGCACACGTTATTATGTCAACTAACCTAGTGCTACTTGATCAAAATGACTATATTTTTGAAGCCGTGCTAGCCATGCTCAGAGATAATTTACATCATCTTCCTGTGGTACAAAAAAAACGGCCAATTGGTGTTATATCACTGTCAGATATTCTACGTTATGAATCGCAAAGTAGCTTATTGTTGGTGCGTGGTATATTGGCTCAGCAGTCTGTCGAAGACTTAGCTCACTACGCAAATCAGCTTCCCCGTGTATTTGTGCGCATGGTAAATGAAGATGCAAACTCTCATATGGTTGGTACTGCAATGGCTGTCATTGGTCGTACATTTAAACAACGGTTGCTAATACTCGCAGAAGAAAAATTTGGCCCGCCGCCAGTACCCTACTGCTTTATTGCATTAGGCTCTATGGCTAGAGATGAGCAGCTTATTGTTACCGATCAAGACAATGCACTTATACTAGATAATAGCTATGACGACGAAAAACATAATGCTTATTTTCAAAATTTGAGTGACTTTGTTTGTGATGGATTAGCTCAATGTGGCTATAGCTATTGCGACGGTGAAATTATGGCGTCATTCAAGAAGTGGCGAAAAACACAGGACCAATGGTTTGAGCAATTTGCCCAATGGATTGCTGAACCCAAACCACAGGCTTTACTTAACAGTTCTATATTTTTTGATTTAGACGGTGTGTGGGGTAAAACAAAATGGGCTAATGAGTTAAAAACATATATTGCTAAACACAGTGCAAATAACAGACTGTTTCTAGTAAATATGGCAGCAAATGCTCGTAATAGAACACCTCCACTTGGTTTTTTTAAAGGGTTTGTTCTTGAACACAATGGGCAGCATCAAAAATCTATGAATTTAAAACGACGTGGCACAGCGCCATTAAGTGATGTTGTTCGCGTCCATGCACTTGCCATTGGATCTCGTAAGCAAAATTCATTTGATCGCCTAGAAGATATTATAGAAGCCAATGTTTTGCCTGCAGGCAAAGCGCAAGACTTACGTGATGCGTTAGAGTACATTTCGATGACCCGAATACGTCATCAGGCATGGCAAATTGAGCAGGGTGAAGTACCCGACAATAATCTTGATCCGCATCTACTTTCTCCATTTGAACAGCGTCATTTAAAAGATGCTTTTGCTATCCTAGATAAGGCGCAAAATTACCTTAAATTTTGTTATACCGCACACTCGGGTGTGAAATAATTTATGTTTTTCAAAGAAGTTAAAAACTGGAATACACGTTATGCTCAGCTTGCTGATGATGCGCAAAACAACTTACTAAAAGAGTTTTATTTATCTACATTTAGTGATGCTAGTGCTTCTGTAAAAGACATTCCTTTTGTTGCATTAGATTTTGAAACAACTGGGCTTAATAGTAAAACAGATGATATTGTGAGTGTGGGGTTAGTGCCATTCACATTAGCGCGAATATACTGTAAACAGAGTAAACATTGGGTGGTTCAGCCAAGACGAAACCTAAGTGAATCATCTATTGTGATCCACGGTATTACTCATAACGATGTTGATAACGCGCCTGACTTTGACAACATTATAGCCCCTTTACTTGATGCTTTGCGTTCTAAGGTAATAGTTGTTCACTATGCGGCAATCGAACGTGGCTTTTTTAATAGTGCCTTATTATTGCGATTAAAAGAGCATATTGAGTTTATGGTTGTAGATACCATGGAACTTGAGCGAAGAGCGCTCAAAGCAAAACAAGGCTTAATAGGGCAGCTATTTAACACTAAACTGGGATCGCTAAGGCTAAATGACTGTCGTAAACGTTATTCTCTACCTGCTTATGAAGGGCATCATGCGTTGACAGATGCGCTTGCAACCGCTGAGCTTTTACAAGCTCAATTGCGCCATCATTACACAGAAGAAACACCGTTATGCACTATATGGAGCTGAACATATATAAATAAAAACGCCGCAAAAATGCGGCGTTTTTTATTGTTGTTAATTTATTACTTAACTGGGCGAGGCTCAGTTCTTAATCCTAATAATAAACTCACACACATAAGTAAAAGCACAAACGTAAATGGTAAACCTGTTGACACAGCACCCGCTTGTAAAGCTTCAATGGCTTGTGTTCCGCCAATCCAAAGTAGCGCAGCAGCAATAGCGCCCTCAACTGTAGCCCAAAATATACGCTGGGGAACGGGAGCGTCAATCTTACCACCGGCTGTAATAGAATCGATTACTAACGACCCAGAGTCTGACGAGGTAATAAAAAACACAAGTACAAGAACAATCGCAATAAACGATAATATATTTGAAAGCGGCAGTTCATCCAGCATATAAAACATTGCTAAAGGGACTTCAGTTAAGCCATTAAGCCCGAGCGCGCCAACACCATTGATAATTTGATCAATTGCAATACCACCGTAGATAGACATCCACAATACCGTCACTAAAGTTGGAATAAGTAATACAGCGATTAAGAATTCACGAATAGTGCGTCCGCGTGAAACACGAGCTATAAACATACCAACAAACGGTGACCACGAAATCCACCATGCCCAGTAAAATACAGTCCAACCGTGCATCCATGTTTCATCTTCACGGCCGTGTGGGTTACTCAAAGGGATAATGTTTTCTACATACCCCATTACTGTATTTGGAACATTCCCCATAGCTACAGCAAATCCAACTAGGCAAACAAACAACAGTAATACAAACGCTATCAGCATGTTTATATTACTTAATAGCTTTACACCGCCATCAATGCCGCGAACAACGGATATAACGGCTAATAAAGTAACCCCTACAATAACTAAAATTTGCGAGCCAATACCGCCTTCTAAACCAAAGACATGGTTAATCCCCGCTGAGGCTTGCTGCGCACCTAAACCTAATGAAGTTGCTAACCCAAATAAAGTAGCCAAAACAGCCAAAATATCAATAATATGACCCGGCCATCCCCACGCTTTATCACCTAAAATCGGATAAAAAATCGAACGGATTGAAAGCGGGAGCCCCTTATTGTAAGCAAAAAAAGCCAAAGATAAACTAACCACTGCATAAATTGCCCACGGATGAAGACCCCAATGGAACATGGTTGCGCCCATGGCTAATTTTGCAGCTTCTGGTGTGTTTGCTGCAACGTTTAATGGTGTTTCGTACCAGCCAGTATAATAAGCAACAGGTTCTGCTACACCCCAGAACATAAGGCCGATACCCATACCAGCGGCAAATAACATTGCAAGCCATGAAAGGCGAGTATGAGAGGGTTTAGCTTCACTTCCTCCCAAGCGTATATTTCCGTATGGAGATACAATTAGCGCTAAACAGAAAACGACGAAAAAGTTAGCAGCCCACATAAATAGCGCATCAAAGTTATTAATAATATCGAATTTAATAGTATCGAGCGCAGTTTTAGCTGTTTGTGGCTCGGTGACAAGCAAGGCAACTAAAAATAAAATAATAAGACCCGCACTAATCCCAAAAACAGGGTTATGAATATCAAACCCCCACTTTTGGACGTTATCCTGTCCTACGGTGTAATCTGTATTATCAATACTATATTTGTCATGATTTTCCTTCATGCAATACCTCTTTTGTAATTATAAATAACTGGTTATCCAGCCGCCCATTAAATACATTAGTCTATATACTGAGAATAAAAAATAATTTGAAGACTAACTATTTATTTTTCAATCTTACAGATGATACGCAGCTACATAAACGATAAAAGTAACAAATAGTTAAAATAGCGTGTTTTAAGGGTAATGTTAGCCATAAAAATAGCTATTTAAAAAAATAATAGTAGGTAGATAAAAACTATAAGCTTAGAACTTAAACTATAATTAAAGTAATTATTTATAGACCAAGCAGTCTAGTAAGTTGAAGAAGAAAATGAACCTAACGGGGTGGTGGAAGTTTATACACTGCATAAAACTTATGCAGTGTATACGTTAGTGCTTATTTTTTACCTGTGTAAGCGTCGTTGTGTACGCCCGCTGCACGACCAGAAGGGTCCGCATTATTTTGGAATGATTCATCCCAAGCTAGTGCTTCTGGTGTCGAGCAAGCGACTGACTTACCGTGTGGTACACACTTAGCCGAGGCGTCACCTGGGAAGTGCGACTCAAAAATAGCACGGTAGTAATAAGCTTCTTTTGAATCAGGGGTATTAATAGGGTATTTAAACTTAGCGTTAGCGAGGTCTTGATCGCTTACTTGCTCTTCAACATACTCTTTTAATGTATCTATCCAGCTGTAGCCAACACCATCAGAAAACTGTTCTTTTTGGCGCCATAAAACTTCATCAGGTAGGTAACCACCAAAGCCTTCACGTAAAATATGCTTTTCAATTTTGCCATCTTTACACATTTTAGCTTCAGGATTGATGCGCATAGCAACATCAACAAATTCTTTGTCTAAGAATGGTACGCGAGCTTCAACACCCCATGCGGCCATTGATTTATTAGCACGCAGACAGTCAAACATGTGAAGTTTAGATACTTTACGGTTTAGTTCTTCATGAAACTCTTGTGCATTTGGCGCTTTATGGAAGTATAAGTAACCACCAAATAATTCATCTGCACCCTCACCAGAAAGAACCATTTTAATACCCATGGCTTTAATTTGACGAGCCATTAAATACATAGGGGTTGATGCACGAATAGTGGTTACATCATAAGTTTCTATGTGGTAAATGACTTCACGAAGCGCATCAATACCTTCTTGAATAGTAAAAATGATAGGGTGGTGCACTGTCCCAATCATGTCGGCCACCTTTTGAGCTGCCGCTAAATCGGGTGAACCCTCAAGACCTACTGAAAACGAGTGCAGCTTAGGCCACCAAGCATCACTTTCGTCGTTATCTTCAATACGTTTAGCTGCAAAACGCTGTGTAATAGCAGAAATAACCGATGAGTCTAATCCGCCAGATAGTAATACACCGTAAGGTACATCACACATAAGTTGGCGTTTAACGGCTGCCTCTAGTGCGTCTTTCACATCTGATGACTCTGCACTGTTATCTTTCACTGCGTCGAACGTTTGCCAATCACGTTTGTAATAAGGCTTTAACTCACCATCTTTACTGTAAAGGTAATGACCAGGAGGAAATTCTTCAATATGTTTACAAATTGGAGAAAGTGCTTTTAGCTCAGATGCAACATAAAAGTTACCGTGCTCATCGTGGCCAGTGTATAGCGGTATAATACCAATGTGATCGCGACCAATTAAGTAGGCGTCATTTTCTTCATCGTATAAGCAAAATGCAAAAATACCGTTCAGGTCATCTAAAAACTCAGGACCTTTTTGTTTGTATAGCGCTAATATTACTTCACAGTCAGACTGTGTCTGAAAAGTAAAATCAGTGTTTAAGTTTGCAGCTAACTCTTTGTGATTATATATTTCCCCGTTTACCGCTAAAATATGCGTTTTTTCAGGGTTGTATAAAGGTTGCGCACCACTAGATACGCCAACAATTGCAAGACGTTCGTGAACTAAAATTGCTTTTTCAGACGCGTAAACACCAGACCAATCTGGGCCTCGGTGTCGTAGTAATTTTGACATTTCAATTGCTTGAGTTCGCAATTGAGCGGGATCAGATTTAATATCTAATACCCCAAAGATTGAACACATAGTAACTCCTCATTCCTATTATGTGTGCAGATCAGCCACTTTGCTGAACTGCGAACCCTTGTTTTATCAGAAATATTTACTCAAGTCACATAGCTTTTGCAATTAATTAAGAATAATTTATGCACCAATGTTTAAGTGACCGCACCTTGTTGGTGAACAAGGAGTAACTATGATTATTTTTGCATCAATGCCATTGTTCAAACTCTGTACTATTAGTGAGTTATCCAAGTGAGCTTGCTTCACAGACGGCTCGTTTTTGTAACACAGTGGTGCAATAAGCAACTACTAATTAGTTAAAGTTCAACGTAACCAATTATTGCTTAACGTTTGCTTTTAAGTGCAATTTTTAACTGGTTTAAATGACCGTCGAGCTTCTGTTTGGCTTGTAATGCTTGCTTAAACGTCACATATTCAAATTCAATTGTATCTAGTGGTCTGTATTGCGCAAATTGATGCAAGTCTGCTTCAATTACGGTGCCTAATAAGGGGTAACCCCCCGTTGTTTGCGCATCGTTTAACAAAACAATAGGTTCTCCATTTGGTGGAAGTTGAATACTTCCGGGGCTTACAGCAAGAGAAGGCAATGAGTGTGAGTGGGTCAAAGAATAATTATCACTTTGAAGCCTAACACCCATGCGGTTACTATTGTGACTCACTTTAAACGACGACTGAGTAAACCCATTAATGATCTGCTTTGAGAAAAGCTGTGCATGTGGGCTTGGGTATACGCGAACAATTTTACGTTTTGGCGGCATAAGTGCACCGCATTGAGTACATTCTGATTGGTAAGGGGTTATTTTAATAGTGTCACCGGCTATGAGCGATTTACCATTTAGCCCGCCAAAACCAGCATTTAAATCAGTTGCTTTAGAATTCATAACAACCGGGCTTTGAATCCCTCCTTTAACGGCAATATAGGCTCTTAATCCAGCTCTGCCGGTTGAAAATTTTAGCACCTGTTTTTGTTTAATATTATATGTCCAACCTGGATAAATCGGTTTTTCATCAAGTGTTGCATTTAAATCAGCACCAAATAAGGCAATAACAGTGTTGCATTCAAACGCAAGTTCGCACAAGCCAACGGTTACCTCAAGAACAGCGGCGTTTTTATCATTATTTAAAAGGCAGTTTGCTATGGTTTGTGCGTAAGGGTCTAAGCTGCCAGACTGGCTAACGCCTAAATGGCGGTACCCGTTACGTCCAAAATCCTGGATGCTCAGTAATGGGCCACTTTTAATAACTTTAATCATTATTTATATCCCCACAGATACAGGTATAAATTCAAGCGTGTCACCAGGCTGTATTAAGCATGGGCTTTTTTGCGTTGCATCAAATAATGGTATGTCAGTTCGGCCAATAATATGCCAGCCACCAGGCGAATCTGCCGGGTAAATGGCTGTTTGCTCAGCACCAATAGCGACAGACCCTCTAGGTACTTTAAGACGAGGTTCTGAGCGTCTTGGTGTAAAAAGTTGCTTGTTTAGTCCATTTAAGTATGCAAAACCAGGTTGAAACCCCAAAAATAAAACAGCGTACTGGGGCTCACTGTGAAGGTTAATGACGTCATCAATGCTTAAACTATGAAAATTTGCCACGTAGTTTAGGTCTGCGCCGTTATAATGCGTTTTAATTTTGTGATGTTTAGCTACGAACTCATTAGGTTTAATGTTATTCCAAATAGCTGGTAATTGCTCAAGCCATTTAGCTAACTCAATATCTTGCTTTAAATATAAAGTGAGTGAGTTCATAGCGGGAACAATATCAATAAATGAATTATCTTTTTTACAGTGATTTGCTAAAGACCAAATTTTTTTTTGAATACTGAGTGTTCCGCTCGTGCTTAAGTGAGATGCATCAAGCAATAAGCTATTGTTTGATAAAGCGTAAACGTGAGGATTTTGCATTAGTAAAACCTAATTCGAACATCATTAAGCAAACCTATCACATATTTAATTAATTATTTATACCCTTGAGACCAACACAGAACATTTATGCAAAATTATTAACACACTTAAATTTAAATCTTATTGTCAATTAGATTTAAAAGTAAACTTTATATGTTCAGCCTCGTAATAAATAAGCACGACGTTTGAAATAATAATTAAATTTAAATGGTCTTAATTAGTACGGACTTGTTTAGAGGTACATTATGAATTATCAGCATTTATTATATTTATCGGGCGCTGCAATTATATTTAGCGCAGGCGCGTTTGCTTTATCGATGGAAAAGGTCGAACAAAGTGATGTAGCAGCCAGTATGCATGTAGAAAGCCTTGTACTAGGATCGGGTTGTTTTTGGGGCGCAGAAAAACGCTATGAAGCGCTAGATGGAGTAATTGATGCAGAATCTGGTTATGCAGATGGCAATGGGTTTGAGGCTACTTACAAAAACATTACTAAGCAATCACGCCGCTTTGACGAAAACAATTACGCTGAAGTAGTGAAAGTGACTTACAACAGCAATATTATTTCTGCGCAAGAGTTACTTAAAAATTACTTTGAAAGTCACGACCCTACTCAGTTAAACAAACAAGGTAATGACATTGGTACGCAATATCGATCTATTATATTAACGAGCAACGATGCGCAAAAAGACACAGCGTTAAAGATTAAAGCGCAATACCAACAATTATTAACCAATGCTGGGTATGGAAATATAGTCACCGTTATCAAGCCACTTGAGGGCTTTGTAGCTGCTGAAGAATACCACCAAAATTATTTGCAAAAAAATCCTAATGGTTATTGCCCTGATCATTCTACTGGTGTGGTTTTCGAACCAGTACCAGTTAAAACGAAAGACAACACTGCATTATTAACGGGTAAACAAATTGTGATCATAGACTCTCGAGACTATTGCCCTTACTGCGAGAAGTTTAAAAAAGAGGTGGCAAATGACTACAAAGGCACCATCCCTTTATCATTTAGATACGCAGATCAATTAGATTGGTTAACCATTAAATCAGCGACATGGGCAACACCCACAATTCTATTTTTAGAAAATGGTGAAGAAGTATATGGTCGCCAAGGCTACGCAAGCCGTGAGACATTTTACAAAGCTTTAGGTGCATTTAAATTAGGAGACAGTGAAGCATATAAGGTTGCGTTTAATGCCAAAACAGATCGCCCATATTGTAAAGAATATAAAATATTTAAAAACACACCCGATGGCACCTTTGTCGATAAGCTCAGTGGTGAGGCTTTATTTGACACTCGAGATCGTTTTAATTCTGGTACAGGTTGGCTGTCGTTTACGCACCCTGTTAAAAACAGTGTAACCGAACACGAGGACAATAGTTGGGGCATGCAACGCATAGAATTAAGGTCTAAAAGCACAGGTATTCACTTGGGACATTTATTTCCGGGTGAGGGGCCTAGAGGAAAAGATAGATATTGTATAAACGCAACCGTATTAGACTTTGTCCCTCGAGATAATAGCTAATACCGCATATAAACCTATCGGTCTATAATTGGTGTTTCGACTAGTAAAGAAACAAGTACAAAAAAGCCCTCATAATTGAGGGCTATATAAATATTTACTAAGTGGTGCACTTTTGTTGAAAAATAAAACAGCCCAAACTAAGTCACCACCTAATTTGAACTGCTTTTCACACTGACAACATCTTCACACACAATAAAGATTCGTTTACTGCTAAAAGCAGATTTTTATATTATGTGGCCGTTGGAGAGAATAAAAACAGCCCAAACTAAGTCACCACCTAATTTGAACTGCTTTTCACACTGACAACATCTTCACACACAATAAAGATTCATTTACTGCCAAAAGCAGATTTTTATATTATGTGGCCGTTGGAGAGAATAAAAACAGCCCAAACTAAGTCACCACCTAATTTGAACTGCTTTTCACACTGACAACATCTTCACACACAATAAAGATTCGTTTACTGCCAAAAGCAGATTTTAATATTATGTGGCCGTTGGAGAGAATAAAAACAGCCCAAACTAAGTCACCACCTAACTTGAACTGTTTTTCACACTGACAATATCTTCACACACAATAAAGATTCGTTTACTGCTAAAAGCAGATTTTAATATTATGTGGCTGTGGAGAGAATAAAAACAGCCCAAACTAAGTCACCACCTAACTTGAACTGTTTTTCACACTGACAACATCTTCACACACAATATAAAGATTCTTTTATACATTTATTTGAGTCATAAAAACTAAATTGGTTTCAAACTTAGTTATTTAAATAACAACTCAATTAGTCATTAAATGTTTTCGTTAAATAGACTTTATGTTGTTTCCTAAATTCAAACAAACGATAAAAATAAAACTGATAAGTGAAAAAATTTAAACCATAAAAATTAAATAACAAAAAAGCCAACTCATTGATAATAAGTTGGCTTTTACATTAATTTAATGTGAATTTTTTATGATTTATACAGTAAATAAATTAACTAAGTGTGAACTAAAAATTATTGTTCTTGTGTTTTTCTAAAAGTATCAACTACCCATTTAGCAAACAGATCTAGAGGGTGGTTGGCTACATTTGAGTCGTGTTGAACCAAATAATATTTATCTTTAGTCGTTAATGGCTGTTCAAACAATTTATATAACCATTGCTCGTCTAACCAGCTTTGGCTTATAGGTAGAGGAATAAGTGCAATCCCCATACCTTGCTGTGCGGCACGTGCAACACCAAACATACTATCTATCTGAATAATTTGCGTAGGCGAAAAATCATCTATGCCCACTTTTTCAGCCCACTGGTGCCATGCCCAAGGGCGTGCTTTGTGTAAAATTAGTGGTACTTGGTTTAGTGCTTGTAAATCGTTGTTTTTCCACTGTTCAAGTAATTTTTTATTACATGCAGGAATGTATTCTAAATTAAATAGCTCAGTGACAGCGCCCTCAGTTGGCTTACTTGACGAAAGCACAATAGACAAATCACTATGGCGGGTAAGTTCTTTACGTGTTTTAAGCGTGTCCATTTGCAAATTAATATTAGGATGCTGAGTGGTCCATTCGCTTAATTTTGGCATCAGCAATTCACTGGCAAAAAACTCGGGTAAAGTAATCGTGATATTTGTGTTTTGTTGTAATTGACTAAACTCATTAATGGTACCTTCTAACATAGTAATAATAGGGGAGATCGCATCAAAAAAGTTTTTTCCAGCCGTAGTTAGGCTAATCGAACGTGTTTTACGATGAAACAGCTCTATACCAAGTTGTTCTTCTAGTTGTTTTATTTGGTGGCTTACCGCCGACGGTGTTAAGTACAGCTCATTGGCTGCATGCTTAAAACTTAGGCTTCTTGCTGCAAAGCAAAAAGAACGAAGACCACGAATAGGAGTTTGCATGTTTTCCAGTGTTTAAATGTTTAGATTACCTGTACAGGCAAATATCGATCCAAATGTTATTATCCAATACTATCAATAACTTAATTTTATTGATAGGGCAGCTTCACAATTTTGGTGCATCATAACAACAAATTAGTGCAATAGCTCTAGCTAAATAACACAGTATTTATGCATCTATTATAGATAATAATTTATTAAGCGTGTATTAATTAACCATAAAAATAGCATTGTAGGCAAAAAAAATCCCTCTTGCGAGGGATTTTGGGTAACTCAGCGCCATTGGCACTGGGAATGAGGTCGGTACAGGGTAAAGTTAACTATATAATAATCTTATAAAACCATTTCTGGTACTTCACCGTCAACAAGTAATTTACCTGCTGTTTTGCTAATAATTTCATCTACAGATACACCAGGTGCACGCTCTATTAAATGAAATGCGCCGTCTTTAACTTCTAAAACGGCTAAATCTGTTACTATTTTCTTTACGCAATTTACACCGGTAAGCGGTAAACTACATGATTCAAGAAGCTTAGATTCACCATGCTTACTGGCATGGGTCATTGTAACAATTATATTTTTTGCGCCAGCAACTAAGTCCATTGCGCCGCCCATGCCTTTAATAAGCTTTTTGGGGATCATCCATGACGCGATGTTACCGTTCTGGTCAACTTCAAAAGCACCAAGAACTGTTAAGTCTACATGACCACCCCGTATCATGGCAAAACTATCTGCACTATTAAATATGGCAGCACCTGTGGCTGCTGTCACGGTTTCTTTACCCGCGTTAATCATATCAGCATCAAGCTCAGCTTTAGTTGGGTATTGCCCCATGCCTAATAGGCCATTTTCTGACTGTAGCATAACTTCAATATCATCAGGTACATAGTTTGCGACGAGTGTCGGAATTCCTATGCCCAAATTAACGTAGTAACCATCTTGTAGTTCTTGCGCAACGCGCATTGCAACTTGTTCACGTGATAATGCCATTACTTTGCTCCTGCTTAATCTCGTGTTGTTACACGTTCAATGCGTTTTTCAAAGTTACCTTTAATCACGCGATTTACATAAATGCCAGGGGTGTGGATTTGGCTTGGTTCAAGTTCACCCGGCTCGACGATTTCTTCCACTTCTGCCACAGTAATTTTTCCTGCTGTTGCAGCCATCGGGTTAAAGTTCATTGCTGTGTGTCTAAATACCAGGTTTCCATACCGGTCAGCCTTCCACGCTTTCACAATGGCAAATTCACCCGTGATAGACTCTTCTAAAATGTAAGGGCGACCATCAAATTCTTTTACATCTTTACCCTCTGCAACGGGCGTACCGTAACCTGTAGCGGTATAAAATGCGGGAATACCGGCACCACCAGCGCGCATTTTTTCTGCAAGTGTTCCTTGTGGCGTAAGCTCAACATCTATTTCGCCATTTAATAATTGCTGCTCAAATAGGGCGTTTTCTCCAACATACGAGGCAATTACTTTTTTTATTTGTTTATCTTGCAATAAAATACCTAAACCAAAATCATCAACACCGCAGTTGTTAGATACAACGGTTAACTCTTTTGTGTTCATCTTTTTAATTTGCTTTATTAAACCTTCAGGTATTCCACATAAACCAAAACCACCGGCAATAATGGTATCACCGTCTTTCAACCCTTCCATTGCAGCTTCGTAGCTTGAAACCACCTTATCAAAACCGGCCATGAGTCTCTCCTCATTGTGTGCTAAATTTTGTTAACTATTTACCTTCGTTTTACACTTACTTAAGTAATATATAGGCTAAAAAGTAGTTAACACGTAAGTGTGTCATTGTTGTTTTTTGTGCAGCGCTACAGAAACTTTACTTACTGGCGTTTTGTTAAGCGCATTAGTAATGGCCCAACCTGCATCAACAAGCCTTTGTAAATCAATTCCATGGTTTATGCCAAGGCCATCAAGTAAGTAAACGACATCTTCAGTGGCAACATTTCCTGACGCGCCTTTAGCATAAGGGCACCCACCAAGGCCGGCAACTGCTGCGTCAACCGTTGATATTCCTAGGCTTAGCGCTGCGTAAATATTTGTGAGCGCTTGCCCGTAGGTATCATGAAAATGCACTGCAAGCCGGTTGCTGTCTATGTGCATTAAAAGTAATTCTATGAGTTGAGTTACTTTTTTTGCAGTACCTACGCCAATCGTGTCTCCAAGGCTTACTTCGTAACAGCCTAAATCTAATAGCTTTTGTGTTACATCAAGCACAGCCTTAGCGTCTATGTCTCCTTCGTAAGGACAGCTAAGTACACAACTTACGTAACCACGAACACGAATATTATGCTCTTTTGCAAAGTTCATAACTTCACTGAAGCGTGTGATACTTTCGTCAACTGAGCAGTTGATGTTTTTTTTACAGAAAGACTCGCTTGCGGCGGTAAAAATTGCAAACTCTTTAATACCAGCGTCATGGGCCGCGTGCGCACCTTTCAAGTTTGGTGTTAGCGCGCTTAAGTTAATATTTGGTAAGTTAAGTGCGTTAATCACATCTGCCGAATCTGCCATTTGTGGCACCCATTTAGGGGATACAAACGCACCTGCTTCTATATCTTTTAAACCGGCTTGTGCAAGGGCATTAATCAGTGAAATTTTATCCTGAGTATTTACCAAACTCTCGTTTTGTAGGCCGTCACGCGCACCCACCTCAACAATACGAACCGAATCAGGAAAGGCACTCATTAGGCACCTTCCTGTTGTGTGGTATCTTCAACAATGGCGAGTAGGGCACCGTGAGATACCAATTCACCTTCACCAAAACAATAGCTTTGTAAAATGCCATCGTGTGGCGCATTGAGGGTGTATTCCATTTTCATAGCTTCAATGATCACAACAGGATCGCCTTTGCTAATCGTACTGCCAACATTAACCAAATGTTTAACCACGGTACCATTGAGTGGTGCTGCTAGTGGCAATGCATCACTTTCATGTGAACTTATGTAATGTTTATTAATGAGTTCAAGCTTAGTTTGTAGTGCTTTATTCATAACCGTAATGGCGTCATTACAGTGTGAGACATGAGCAATATGCTTATTGCCATCAATAAATACAGTACAAACGCCTTTAATGACTGTCCCTTGAAGATTAAATACCGTGTTGTTATGGGTAATGTTGAACCCTTCAGGTGTTTTGATTGCACTCAGCTGTAAATCTTTAAAGGGCACTTTAATGATGCGTGGAGAATTTAAGTTAAATCCACTAAGTTGCTGCCATGGGCTACCATTGCTTTGCTGAGCTTGCTCATTATTCAAAGAGCATAAGTACGCAAATGCACCTATGAGCTCACTAGATTGTAAAAGTGCACCATCAACGGCAACTAAAGAGTCGCCTTGCTCTGCAATAAAGTGTGTACTTGGCGCGGCCTGGTTGAAAGTAGGGTGATTAGCTAAGTTATTTAAAAAGCCAATGTTAGTACTAAAACCCGCTAAATGAAATTCCCCAAGTGCTTGGCGTAAACGCCCTAATGCTTGCTCGCGGTTATCATCATGTACTATAAGCTTTGCAATCATTGGGTCGTAATAAGGGCTGATTTCATCGCCTTGTGCAATGCCGGTATCTATTCGTACAAACTCACTATTAAGCGGAGTATTTAACGATTCAATTACGCCTGAACAAGGAATAAAGTCGTTGCTTGGATCCTCAGCGTAAATTCGCGCTTCAAAGCTGTGGCCTTGTAGTTGTATGTCAGATTGCGTTAAAGGCAAAGTGTGCCCAGCTGCTATATTGATTTGCCAATTCACTAAATCTACACCGGTTACCATTTCGGTTACTGGGTGTTCTACTTGTAGGCGTGTGTTCATTTCCATAAAGAAAAACTCATCGCCACACAGTAAAAATTCAACAGTACCTGCACCGCGGTAATTTATAGCCAAAGCACAACGTACTGCGGCTTCGCCCATTTCTTTTCGTAATGTGTCACTTAAACCTGGTGCTGGCGCTTCTTCAATTACTTTTTGATGACGACGTTGTAAAGAGCAGTCTCTATCACCTAAATAAACACAGTTACCGTGATTATCTGCAAACACCTGTACTTCAACATGGCGAGGTTGGTTAACATAGCGCTCTAGCAGTACTAAGTCATTGCCAAAGCCTGCTATAGCTTCACGCTGTGCGCCCTCAAGTGCAGTTATAAAATCTTTAGCTTGCTCAACAACGCGCATACCTTTACCACCGCCCCCAAAAGCCGCTTTAATCAGCACGGGATAGCCAATTTTTTCAGCCTCAGATTGTAAAAATGCAGGGTCTTGATTATCACCATAATAGCCAGGCACTAACGGTACATTTGCTTTAGCCATTATTTCTTTAGCGCGGGTTTTAGAGCCCATGGCTTCTATGCTGCTTGCAAGAGGGCCAATAAACGCAATGTTGTTAGCTTCACAGGCTTTAGCAAACTCGCTGTTTTCAGATAAAAAACCGTACCCTGGGTGAATACAATCTGCGCCACTATTTTTTGCTACTTGTAAAATTTTATCGGTTACAAGGTACGAGTCTTTACTGGGCGCAGGCCCAATGTGGTAAGCTTCATCAGCCATTTTTACATGTTGTGCGTGTTTGTCGGCGTCAGAATAAACGGCTACAGTCGTTAACCCCATTTGCTTTGCACTGCGCATAATACGGCACGCAATTTCACCTCGGTTGGCAATGAGTATCTTTTTTAAAGTGTGTGTGTTCATAATTAATCCTACAGTTGCCAAGCGGGTGGGCGTTTATCAAAAAAAGCACTAAGCCCTTCTTGGCCTTCATCAGATACACGGATCTTTGCAATACGTTCGGCCGTAAGCTCAATAAGTTGTTCACTAATAGGCTTGTTTGCCACATCATTAATTAAAGCTTTAGCGGCTTTGACTGCAACAGGGCCGTTATCAATCAGTGTTTGTAGCATGTTATCAAGCGCACAGTCTAAATTACCTGTCACCTGATGAACTAATCCAAGTTGTTTGGCTGTGTGGGCATCAAACACCTCGGCAGTTAAAAAATATCTACGAGCAGCGCGCTCACCTATGGCTTTAATCACATACGGGCTAATTACCGCAGGAATAAGCCCAAGTTTGACCTCACTTAAGCAAAACTGAGCATCATCTTTACACAGTGCAATATCGCAACAGGCAATTAAGCCTAGCGCGCCCCCAAATGCAGCGCCTTGAACAGCACACACGGTTGGGTGAGGGCTGGTGGCTAAAACCTGCATTAGTTTTGCAAGTTGCATAGAGTCGGCAAGATTATCGGCGTAATTGTTATCAGCCATGGATTTCATCCAGGCTAAGTCTGCTCCGGCTGAAAAGTGTTTGCCTTCTGTTTTTAACACGAGCGCTTTTATATCAAGCGTATTTGCATGTTCAATGCATTGAATTAATTCGTGAATTACTTCGCTATTAAATGCGTTTCTTTTTTCAGGGCGGCTTAAAACAAGTACAGCCACATTAGATTTTGTTATTTGTAGTGTTACTGACATTTACTGCGCTCCGGTTACATTCTAAATACGCCAAATTGAGAATCTTGCGCTGGTGCATTTTTAGCAGCACTTAAGGCAAGTCCTAATACGTTACGTGTGTCGGCTGGGTCAATAATACCGTCGTCCCACAAACGCGCACTGGCATAGTATGGGTGGCCTTGCTCTTCGTATTGCTCAATGATTGGTTTTTTAAATTCGCTAATTTGCTCATCGGTCATGCTTTGGCCTTTTCGCGCCAAGCCGTCTTGCTTAACTTGGGCCATTACCCCTGCAGCTTGCTCGCCGCCCATTACCGAAATACGGGCATTAGGCCACATCCACATCATGGTTGGTTCAAATGCGCGGCCACACATACCGTAGTTACCAGCGCCATAAGAGCCGCCAATAAGTACCGTAAATTTAGGCACATCGGCACACGAAACGGCCATCACCATTTTAGCGCCGTGTTTTGCAATGCCTTCGGCTTCGTATTTTTTACCTACCATAAAGCCGGTAATATTTTGTAAAAAAACCAGTGGGATATTGCGTTGTGCACACAGTTGAATAAAGTGTGCGCCTTTTTGAGCCGACTCGCTGAATAAAATGCCGTTATTAGCCACTATGCCAACAGGGTTACCGTAAATGCTTGCAAAACCAGTTACCAACGTTTCACCAAAGTAGCGTTTAAATTCATCAAACGATGAATCATCAACTGTTCGGGCAATGACTTCTCGTACGTCAAATGGCTTTTTAAGGTCGGTACCTACAATGCCGTAAAGTTCGCTTATATCGTACCGAGGGGCTTTTATATCTTTTAATAACGGTGCAGTAGGGCGTGTGTAATTAATGCGTTCAATACATTGGCGTGCGATAGACAGCGCATGCTCGTCGTTTTCAGCAAAATGGTCAGCCACCCCTGATGTTTTACAATGAACATCAGCACCACCAAGTTCTTCAGCTGTCACTTCTTCACCCGTTGCCGCTTTTACAAGCGGCGGGCCTGCTAAAAATATGGTGCCTTGTTCTTTTACTATTATGCTTTCATCTGCCATAGCCGGTACATAAGCACCACCAGCAGTGCATAACCCCATTACCACTGCAATTTGAGGAATGCCTTTACCTGACATTCGAGCTTGATTGTAAAAAATACGGCCAAAATGTAATTTATCGGGAAATACATCATCTTGCTCAGGTAGGTTAGCACCGCCAGAATCAACCAAATAAATACACGGTAAATGGCATCGCTCTGCAATGTCTTGTGCTCGCAAATGTTTTTTAACAGTAAGCGGAAAGTAGGTGCCGCCTTTAACCGTGGCATCGTTTGCAATGATCATGCATTCGATGCCTTTTACACGGCCAATACCAGCTACGACACCTGCGCACGGGATAGCTTGCTCATAGACGCCAAATGCAGCGAATTGAGAAATTTCTAAAAATGGCGAACCTTCGTCAATTAGCGTACTAATACGATCGCGTACAAATAATTTACCGCGACCTTCGTGGCGCTCTTTTAAAGCAGTACCACCACCTAAGCTTATCGTGGCAACTTTATCGCGTAAATCATCCACTAGCGCCGACATGTTTTTATGATTTTGCACAAAAGTAGGATCGTGTGGATTAACGCTCGATTTTAAAATCGTCATAATCTAATCCTTAGCGGCTTTCAGTGAAAAGTTCGCGACCAATTAGCATGCGGCGAATTTCAGACGTACCGGCGCCAATTTCGTATAGTTTAGCGTCACGTAGTAATCGACCCGTTGCGTATTCGTTTATGTAGCCGTTTCCACCTAGTATTTGAATCGCATCCAGTGCCATTTTGGTTGCCAATTCGGCGGCATATAAAATGGCGCCAGCAGCATCTTTACGTGTGGTTTCACCGCGGTCACAGGCTTTAGCTACCGTGTAAACATATGAACGAGCAGCGTTCATTTGTGTGTACATATCGGCAACCTTGCCCTGAATAAGCTGAAATTGCCCAATAGGGGTATCAAACTGTTTACGCTCATGAATGTAAGGCACAACAATATCCATACATGCTTGCATAATACCAAGGGGGCCTGCTGCCAATACAACACGTTCGTAATCTAGGCCGCTCATAAGTACTTTTACGCCTTCGTTTAAGTTACCTAAAATGTTTTCTTCAGGCACTTCACAGTTTTCAAATACTAACTCACAGGTGTTTGAACCACGCATGCCAAGTTTGTCGAGCTTTTGTGCGGTTGAAAAACCAGGGAACGTCTTCTCTACTATAAATGCAGTGATCCCTTTAGCACCGGCGTTTAAATCTGTTTTAGCGTAAATAACCAGTGTGTCTGCATCCGGGCCATTGGTGATCCACATTTTATTGCCGTTCAAAATGTACTTATCGCCTTTTTTCTCAGCTTTAAGTTTCATCGATACCACGTCAGAGCCCGCATTAGGCTCACTCATAGCAAGCGCACCAATGTGTTCACCGCTGATAAGTTTTGGTAGGTATTTTTCTTTTTGTGCTTGTGAACCATTACGGTTGATTTGATTAACACACAGGTTTGAATGCGCACCGTAGCTCAAGCCAATAGACGCACTTGCGCGGCTAATTTCTTCCATTGCTATAACATGCTCTAAATAGCCTAAGCCCGCACCACCAAACTCTTCAGGAACGGTCATGCCTAACACGCCCATTTCGCCCATTTGCGGCCAAAGTTGATTTGGAAATGTATTGTCAATGTCGGTTTGTTCAGCTAGTGGCGCAATTTCTTGGCTTGAAAAACTATTTACATGGTCGCGGATCATATCGGCGGTTTCGCCAAGACCAAAGTTCATCTCTTTATAAAGTGAAATAGTGCTCATGATTCATTCCTGTGTGAGTGTGTGTTATCAGTGTGTTTTTATTTTAAAAATAAACTACTCGTCTATTTTATTCAGTGTGTCTCTACAGCGTCGTTCCGCAGTAACCAGTTCCATTAGGACAACTTTAATATCGTCCATTTGCTGCGAAAGGTCGGCTTTTTTCTCTGAAATCAGATCTAGCATAGTGACTAGTTGTTTAGCGCTTGATTTATCAGCGTCGTACAGTTCAAACAAACGGCCCGTTTCGGCAAGCGTAAAGCCTAGGCGTTTACCCCGTAAAATGAGCTTTAAGCGCACTTTGTCGCGCTTTGAGTAAATACGTGTTTGCCCATTACGCTCAGGTGATAAAAGCCCTTGGTCTTCATAAAAGCGTATAGAGCGAGTTGTAATGTCAAACTCTTTAGCTAAATCGCTAATGCTGAAAGTTTGTTCATTACTGGTCGGTATAGTGGCGGAACTTGCAAAGTTTGTTTGATTATCTGGTTTCATAATTGTAATTACCTCATTCGAATAACTCCAATATAAGTGAAGTTTACGTAAAGGTAAAGTGCTGGCTTGTGTGAAATAAATATAAGCGAAGTGGTTTGCAGTATTTGTAATTTAAATTATTTAATTACAATGACTTAATTTTAACTTAGATTGTAAGAGCCAAAGGTGGCAAAGAAACCTTACAGATAAGAAACTATAATTTTAACGGTTTTTAGTTGACGTTAGCGTAAACGTTAGTATTGTGTATGCTTATTAAATAATAATTTAAAACACAATTAATAGAGTAAATATTCTAACAACTATTTACCCTTAAATACAATGGAGTTAGCTATGTCTTTAGAATCAGTGGTAATTGTAGCAGCAAAACGTACGCCTATGGGTGGCTTTATGGGCGGGCTAAGCGATGCTCAGTCTACTGAATTAGGTGCAACGGCTATTAAAAGTGCATTAGCGCAAACTGGTTTAAACACCGATGCAATTGACGAAGTAATTATGGGCTGTGTACTCCCTGCTGGTTTAGGTCAAGCGCCAGCTCGTCAAGCAATGTTAAAAGCAGGGCTGGCATTAAGCACCGGGGCTACCACCATTAATAAAGTATGTGGTTCAGGTTTAAAAGCCGCCATGCTTGCTAACGATTTAATTAAAGCAGGCTCTATAGAAATAGCTATTGCTGGTGGTATGGAAAGTATGACCAACGCCCCTTACTTTATTCCAAAAGCGCGTGGCGGAATGCGAATGGGCCATGGCGAAATCAAAGATCACATGATGAGTGATGGCCTTGAAGATGCATACGACAATAAAGCCATGGGTTGTTTTGCACAAGATACCGCCGACGAATATGGCATTGGCCGTGAGCAAATGGATAATTTTGCACTTGGCTCATTAAGTAAAGCAAATGCCGCAATTGCAAACGGCAGCTTTGAAAACGAAATAGCACCGCACACAATTCAAACACGAAAAGGCGATGTAACGGTATCGGTTGATGAGCAACCAGGTAATGCACGCCCAGAAAAAATTCCAAGTTTACGTGCAGCCTTTAAAAAAGACGGCACTATAACAGCTGCTAACTCATCATCTATTTCGGATGGTGGCGCAGCCCTCGTTTTAATGACTGAGTCAAAAGCAAAAGCACACGGTTTAACACCCCTTTGTAAAATTGTAGCGCACAGCACACATTCTCAAAAACCGAGCGAATTTACGGTAGCACCAGTAGGTGCAATTAACAATGTGCTCGAAAAAGCCGGTTGGACAACAACTGATGTAGACCTTTGGGAAATTAACGAAGCTTTTGCCATGGTAACAATGCTTGCAATAAACGAGCTTAAGCTTGATGAAAGCAAAGTAAATGTTAACGGTGGGGCATGTGCACTTGGCCACCCAATTGGTGCCAGTGGCGCACGTATTTTGGTTACGCTTATTCACGCTCTTAAAAACCGAGGCCTTAAAAAAGGCGTTGCTTCTTTATGTATTGGTGGCGGTGAAGCCGTTGCAATGGCAGTAGAAGCTTACTAAGTACCAATCACATTAAAAATACGCAGCAACATAACAATAATAAAGCTGCGTTATTTTTAAAACTAACACACTAATACAATAGGATTTAACCATGCACCAAGTTCCACTATTAATAGATGGCGAATTTATTCAATCGGCTTCAAAAGAATTAATCGATGTTATAAACCCAGCAAACCAAGAAGTATTAGCTCAGGTTCCCTGTACCACGGATGCAGAAATGGATGCGGCAATTGCTTCAGCCTCCGAAACATTTAAAACATGGAAAGATGTGCCAATTACTGAGCGTGCCCGCATTATGATGAAATACGCCGCGCTTTTAAAAGAACACCATGATGAACTAGCCACTATTATTTGCCACGAACTAGGTAAAACCTTTGAAGATGCTAAAGGTGATGTATGGCGAGGTATTGAAGTTGTCGAACAAGCAGCTAATGCACCTTCGCTGATGATGGGCGAAACAATGGAAAACGTAGCGCGCAAAATCGATACCTACTCTTACATGCAGCCATTGGGTGTGTGTGCAGGTGTTACGCCGTTTAACTTTCCGGCAATGATCCCGCTTTGGATGTTTCCGCTGGCAATAGTGTGTGGTAACACATTTATATTAAAACCATCAGAGCAAGACCCACTAACGCCAATGCGTTTAGCTGAGCTATTTATTGAAGCGGGTGCACCTAAAGGCGTTCTGCAAATTGTACATGGTACAAAACCGCAGGTAGACCGGTTATTAGAAGATAAAGCCGTTCGTGCTATTTCGTTTGTAGGATCGTGTGGTGTAGGTGCCTATATTTATTCAAAAGGCACACAAAACCTTAAGCGTGTTCAAGCCTGTGTAGGTGCAAAAAACCATATGGTAATTATGCCAGATGCGAGTAAATCGCATGTTGTAAATAACCTTGTTGGTGCATCTGTTGGTGCCGCAGGGCAGCGTTGTATGGGTATTTCGGTCGCTGTATTTGTTGGTCAAGCAAGTGAATGGGTAGATGAAATAAAAGCAGGCTTTGAAAAAGTACGCCCAGGTTTATGGGATGACAAAGACGCAGCCTACGGCCCACAAACGTCAAAAGCAGCAAAAGAGCGAATTTTATCGCTTATTGCAAGCGGTAAAAAACAAGGCGCGACCTGTTTAATAGATGGCTCTGACTTTAGTGTAGAAGGTTACGAGCAAGGTAACTGGGTTGGCCCAACTTTATTTACCGACGTTACAAAAGAAATGGACTTATATAAAGAAGAGATTTTTGGTCCTGTTTTGGCTTGTATGTTTGTAGACACATTAGAAGAAGCTATCGCCTTAATTAACGAAAGCCCTTACGGTAATGGCACCTCGCTATTTACTTCAAGCGGTGCAGTTGCACGTAAATTCCAACACGAAATAGAAGTAGGCCAAGTAGGTATTAATGTTCCTATTCCTGTGCCACTGCCGTTCTTCTCATTTACCGGATGGAAAGGCTCTTTTTATGGCGATACTCATACGTATGGTAAGCAAGGTATTCGTTTTTACACCGAAACCAAAACCATTACCTCACGTTGGTTTGAAGACGATATAGCGTCAGGCCCTAACATGAGCATTAACTTAAAATAATTAATAAACACACACAAAAAATAATAACAAAGACGGGCGCGAAGGTTTTTCACACACATAAATATGCCTTCGCCGCTCTTCACTCACAATCCCTATACGGGAAAACCGACAACACACAACTAAAGAGGTCTATCATGGACTTTAACTTATCAGAAGACCAACAAGCCTTTGCACAAACTGCCCGCCAATTTGCCGAGTCAGAGCTTGCACCTTATGCGGCTAAATGGGATCGCGAACATATTTTTCCTAAAGATACGATAAAAGCAGCCGGTGAGTTAGGCTTTTGTGGTTTATACACACCAGAGGACGCGGGCGGCCTTGGTTTATCACGTTTAGACTCAAGCATTATTTTTGAACAACTTGCACTTGGGTGTACGGCAACCACTGCCATGCTCACTATTCATAATATGGCTACCTGGATGGTTGCAAGTTTCGGTACAGACGCAATAAAAGATCAATATGTAGACCAATTAGTTATGGGTGAGTTATTAGCATCATACTGCTTAACAGAGCCTGGTTCTGGTTCAGATGCAGCTTCACTTAAAACAAAAGCAGTACGCGATGGCGACGAATACGTTATTAACGGTTCTAAAATGTTTATATCGGGCGCAGGCGAAACCGAAGTGCTAGTGGTCATGGCGCGCACTGGTGGCGAAGGCGCTGCGGGTATTTCTGCGTTTGTTGTACCGGCCGATGCAAAAGGCGTTGAATACGGCAAAGCAGAAGAAAAAATGGGGTGGAACGCACAGCCTACACGACTAATAAGCTTTGAGGACGTTCGTATTCCTGCACATAACTTACTTGGTGCAGAAGGCGAAGGTTTTAAGTTTGCAATGCAAGGCCTAGATGGCGGGCGCATTAATATTGCCACCTGTTCAATTGGTACCGCACAAGCGGCCTTAAATACAGCACGTGAATACCTCAAAGAGCGCTCACAATTTGGTAAACCGCTGGCTGCTTTTCAAGCGTTACAATTTAAAATTGCTGATATGAACACAGAGCTTGTAGCGGCGCGCCAAATGGTAAGGCTTGCTGCATTTAAACTTGATACTGGCGACAGCGAAAAAACCACTTATTGTGCTATGGCCAAACGCTTTGCAACCGATGTTGGTTTTACAGTGTGTAATGAAGCACTTCAAATACATGGTGGTTATGGTTACATAAAAGAATACCCACTAGAGCGCCATGTACGTGACGTGCGCGTTCATCAAATTCTTGAAGGCACAAACGAAATAATGCGTGTGATTATTGCGCGTCGAATTTTAGCTGAATCAGCAAGCGAAATATTATAAGGAGCACGGTATGTCTGAATCAAAACCAAGCATTGAGTTAACAACCGAAGGTCATGTTGCTATTTTAACGATGTCTAACCCGCCAGCGAATACCTGGACAAAAGACACCTTAATTGATTTAAAAAATAAAGTTAACGCGCTTAATAACAATAAAAACATTTATGCCTTAGTGCTAACGGGTGAAGGCGATAAGTTTTTTAGCGCAGGCGCCGACCTAAATGTATTTGCAAGTGGTGACAAAGGTATTGCTGCAGACATGTCGCGTGTATTTGGCGAAGCGTTTGAAGCATTAACTAATTTTAGAGGCGTGTCGGTTGCTGCCATTAATGGCTATGCGATGGGCGGCGGTTTAGAGGTTGCATTAGCGTGTGATATACGCATTGCTGAACAACAAGCGCAAATGGCACTCCCTGAGGCAAAAGTCGGTTTATTACCGTGTGCAGGTGGCACGCAAAATTTAGCATGGTTAGTGGGCGAAGGCTGGGCTAAACGCATGATTTTGTGCGGCGAGCGCTTAAAAGCTGATAAAGCACTGCACATTGGTTTAGTCGAAGAGGTTGTTGGCCAAGGTGAGAGTTTTGCTGCTGCGCTTAATCTTGCAAACCAAGTAAGCGAGCAAAGCCCTAGCTCGGTTGCGGCATGTAAAACATTAATTCAAAAAGGGCGCCACCAACCCATGGCGAGCGTTTTACCATTAGAGCGCGAACTATTTGTTGGTTTATTTGATACTGATGATCAAAAAGAAGGCGTAAATGCCTTTTTAGAAAAGCGCAAAGCAGAATGGGTAAATGGCTAATGAGTGATTTAACCTTATTAAATAAAGCGGATGATTCAGTACTTTTTGAGACGGCAACCGCAGCCAACGGCCGTTTAATTGGGCTTATTACACTAAACGCACCTAAATCGTTAAATGCGCTTAATTTTAACATGATCAAATTGCTTACTCCTCAACTAAAGGCATGGGCAAACGACGATGCCATCGCAATGGTTATTTTAAAAGGGGCAGGAGAAAAAGCGTTTTGTGCTGGTGGCGATGTAGTAAGCCTTCATCATGCAATGGCACAAGGTGAACCAACAAGCTTAGTTGAAGAGTTTTTTACCCAAGAATATAAGCTCGATTACCTTATACATACCTACGTTAAACCTATTCTTGTTTGGGGAAACGGGATTGTAATGGGAGGCGGTTTAGGGCTAATGGCTGGCGCAAGCCACCGTGTTGTTACCGAAACCTCACGTATTGCAATGCCAGAACAAACAATAGGTTTATACCCCGATGTAGGCGGCAGCTATTTTTTGCATAAAATGCCCAAAAGTGTTGGCTTGTTTTTAGGGTTAACGTCAGCGTCTATTAATTGCGACGATGCATGTTTTGTATCACTTGCCGATCACTTTATTGACAGCGGTAAATACAACGACATGCTAAACACTATTTTAGCTACAAACTGGAGTAAGAGTGCAAGCGAAAACCACACGGTGCTAACTAATTTATTGAATGAGTTAAATGCGCAGTCTGCTGATATGCCAATAGGAAACGTTAGCGCTAATTTAAAAACAATTCAAACACTAGGTAGTTTTGCCTCATTGCAAGAGCAAGTTGATTACCTATTAAGCTTAAGCACCGACGACAAGTGGTTGCAACGTGCGCAAAAATCGTTAAAACATGGGTGCCCACTCAGCTGTGCATTGGTCAGTGAGCAGCTTAAAGCAAGTGAAGGTAAAACCCTTTTAGACTGCTTTAAAATGGAACTAGGCATGTCGGTAAGAGCCGGTGAAGTAGGTGAGTTCCAAGAAGGCGTTAGAGCACTGTTAATCGATAAAGACGGCGCTCCCAATTGGCAATACCCAACACTCCATGATGTGCCAAGTAGCGTAGTTAATAGCTTTTTTGATAATCGTTACGGCACTAGTCACCCACTTGATGACCTAGACACGGCAACACAAAAATAAAGGAAAGACGATGACTAAACTTAATATTGGTTTTATCGGATTAGGAAACATGGGCGGCCCTATGGCGGCAAATTTAGTAAAAGCGGGGCACACAGTCACTGTTTTTGATTTAAACCAGTCGGTCGTAAATGAGCTTGCTAGCCAGGGGGCTAAAGCGGGCGTTGATGCAGCGCAATGTGCCACCAATGCCGACGTTCTGATCAGCATGTTACCTGCAGGCAAGCATGTTAAATCGCTATACTTAGGTAATAACGATAACAATGGACTAATTGAGGTTTTAAGCAAAAATACCTTAGTGATTGACTGCTCTACAATTGATGCCGAATCGGCACGTGTTGTAGGAAATGCACTTGACGAGCAAGGTATACGGTTTGTTGATGCACCGGTTTCAGGTGGTGTAGCCGGAGCAACGGCAGGAACGCTTACGTTTATCGTGGGTGGTGAACAAACCGCATTTGAAAAAGCAAATACTGTATTAGTAGATATGGGTAAAAACATATTTCATGCTGGCGATATTGGTGCAGGTCAAGTTGCAAAAATATGCAACAACATGCTGCTTAGCATATTAATGGCAGGCACAAGTGAAGCCATTCAAATGGGTATTAATAACGGGTTAGATCCAAAAGTGCTAAGCGATATTATGACTGCAAGCTCAGGTCGAAATTGGACATTAGAGTTATATAATCCGTGTCCAGATGTAATGGAGACAGCACCGGCTAGCAATAATTATAAGCCAGGTTTTATGGTTGACTTAATGGCAAAAGATTTAGGTCTTGCCATGGAAGCGGCTCAACAAAGTAATTCATCAACGCCAATGGGTTCAATGGCAAAAAACTTGTACACTATGCTTCAGCATCAAGGTGCAGGCAGCGATGACTTTAGCGCCATATTTAAATTGTTTTCGAAGTAGGAGTAAACCGTGGAAATTAAAAATAATACGGTAGTAATCACAGGTGGGGCGCAAGGTTTAGGTTTCGCTATGGCGCAAAAGTTTGCAGCTATGGGCGCTAATATTGCACTTATTGACATGGCACAAGATTTATTAAACAACGCATGCGAGCAACTAAACCAGCTTGAAGGCGTAAAAGGTATAATTAAAGGTTTCGCTGCTAATGTGACTGTTGAAAGTGAAGTAGAACATGTATTTAGTACCATTAACAATGATTTTGGCCATATTGGTGTGCTTATTAACAACGCTGGTATTTTGCGTGACGGCATGTTCATAAAAGCTAAAGACGGAAAAGTGGTTAAAAAAATGTCGCTAGAGCAATTTCAATCAGTGATTGACGTTAATCTTACCGGCGTATTTTTAGCAGGGCGCGAAGCTGCAAGCCACATGATTGAATCAGGCAAAGGCGGCGTAATAGTAAATATGTCGAGCGTAGCGCGGGCAGGTAACATAGGCCAAACAAACTATGCTGCCTCAAAAGCGGGTGTAGTGGCACTTACCACCACATGGGCTAAAGAACTTGGCCGTTTTGGTATACGCGTAGGCGCTATTGCACCAGGTGTAATAAGCACCGCCATGACCGACGCCATGAAGCCAGAAGCCAAACAACGTATGCTTGCGGTAACACCCGTAGGGCGCTTAGGTGAAAGCGACGAAATTGCCCATACCGCACAGTACATAATCGAAAACGACTTTTTCAGCGGTCGCGTGGTTGAAATAGACGGCGGTATTCGTTTGTAAATTAAGTTTTTTACGTTTGAATTTAAAAAGCATGGCGCTTATAGGCTGTGCTTTTTTGTTTTAAATCTGGGAGATTTATAATCTTGAAAAAGGGCTAACAACCCCGTTGGCACCTTGTTGTAGTACATGAGTAGGATACCCGCTGCATTAAAACGTTAATCATTTTAGCGCTCTAAATAACTCATTAACTGCATTAAAAACTTCTAATGTAGATAAACTATATAACTAAGTTTTTGCCTTGTTACTTAGCTATTTATCTGTCGCTATAATTGCTCACTAATTCAATACAGCGGGTATTATTTGTGTTGTACGCACATCGTTGTGATCTAGTTGTGTTTGTACTGTACGAATATCAGCGCCGCTTTGCAGTAGATGCGTAGCAAATGAGTGTCGCAAAGTATGTGGGGTAACGTTTTTATTAATATGTGCTTTTGTTGAAGACAGTTTAACAGCCTTTCTTACCCCTGAAAGATCTAAGTGGTGACGTCTTATTCCTCCTGTTTCAGGGTCCGTACTTAATTTATGTGATGGGAACAGAAACTGCCATTGTAAAGACTTATTAGCGCTTGGGTATTTTTTACTAATTAGATGAGGCATCCATACACCGGCGTACGCATCATTTTTTAAATCTAACTGTAAATATTCATCAACTTGAATTATTTGATTTATTAGCATTGGTATTAATTCTTCAGCAAGTGTCACAATACGATTTTTATTACCCTTGCCGTTCCAAATACGTATATTTTTATAGTCGAAATCAATATCATGAACTCTTATTTTTACTGCTTCCATCAGCCGTAAACCACTTCCATAGAGCAGGCTTGCTATCAAATAATGTCGTTTATTTATATTTCTAAAAAATAGCGATACCTCAGTCTGTGTAAGTACGACAGGCAGTTTCTGTTGGCGGTTACTTTTAACGAAATTTAAATCTAATGAAAGCTCATTCTTAGTAATATGTTTATATAAAAAAGCAAGTGCATTTAAAGCGGTTGCTTGTGTTCTCGCTGCCACTTTTTTAGTGACTGTTAAGTGATTTAAAAATATTTCTACTTCATTATTGCCCATACTGGTAGGGTGCCGCTTATTATGAAAATGGATATAGGCAGTAATCCAAAAGACATAAGTTTCGATAGAATTTTTAGCATAGTGATGGCTATACATATAGTTGATAATACTATTAAGAAAAGGGGATTTAGTTTTAATTTTAAATCTCAATTAACTGTATTCATATACAGTATTGGCGTTTTTCCTCCTAAGTCAAGAAATGAGGACGTTTTTCTCTTTTCTGCATATAATTAAAAGAGCAGCCTGACTGAAAGTTTAAAGCTGGCAATGTGTTACAGGATTTGTTATTAATATGAAAAACAATTAAGGGGACATGCATTGCTCATAAAAAGAGGAAAGTGTCCTCTGATAAAGTTGTTATAAGAACAAGGATGTATCGGTGAAATATCTAATAATTACTATATTTTCTGCTTTTTTAGTTGGGTGTGTTTCAACGATGCCCAAAGCTGGCATTAGCCAGACCTATAATCATGTAGGCGCTAAAGTTACTTCGCCTAGTGAGCCAAACTGGTATTTGATGAAACACACTGATCCAAGTGTAGTTTTTGGTAAAGAATATTCCGACAAATCTGAAACTGCTATAGCAAATACTTACCTTTACTGGATTGGTGAATTTCCTACAGACAAAGAATTCTTTGACAAAGTTATTGAGAGTAGAAAAACCTTTGATAACAAAGCTCGCTTTAAACAACTTGAATTAAATTATGAAACGCTCACATTTAAAGGGCGTCCTTGCTTAAAGTATAGTGGTGTTGCCGAAGACCACGGAGACAAGGGGCTAGAGTCAAAAGACTTCCAATACTTTAAAAATCAAGGTTATATTTGTCGTACTAACTTAAATCAAACTACAGCTTTATTAATGGAAGTATCACATCGCTCAGATAATAAGGAGTTTCCACAAAACTTGGATAATGTAGCGCTAGAGTTTTTCAATAATATTGAACTTACGGCGTATTAGTTCTTATAACAAGGCATTAAAGCCGGACTCGCAACAGTTTGCTCGGTTCCGCTACGCTTCACATTTTAGCAAACTATTACTCACCGCTTAATGCGGCGTTAGCTTTCTTGGAGACATATGGATTACTCGAAGTATTCAGTCAATGAATTAATGGATTGCCTAAATAATATAGATAAAGATGCACATCCGGAAAATTATAAAAAATTAGTGTTGGAAGTTGAAAACAGAAAACCTGAAATTGAGGTTGCTCAAAAACAAGACCAAGAAGAATTTACTTTCTCAACTGAAAACAGGGTCAAACTATTGAGTTGGCTGCAAATAGCAACATGTGTTGGTTTTACTATTGCTTTTGCTGATGTGCTAATTGGCTCCATGGAATTATTAGACTTAATTGTTTATGGAGTCATTGCTGTTTTTAATGGGGTAGCCGGCTATAAACTATTAAAAAGATCACGCTACGGGTATGAGCTATCTTATCTTAATCAAATTCTTCAAATTTTAACTATAAACACCGGCACTTTGTTTTTTACCTATACAGGCTTAGGCAGCTTTTTGGTTGGGATAGAAGGTGAATTATTCTTTAGGGCTAACATATTAAGCACCGATTTTAGATTCTATACTGGTGAAAACTTAGGCCAACTTGGTTTTGGCGTAGACTTAGTGGCTATTTTCTTTTTGAGTGTACTGCATTCATGTAGAGAGTTGGGGCTAGATGCGAAAGCTAACAAGCAAATTAATCAGGACAAATAACAGTTGGTTTTTGCTCCTACGTCGCTTATTTTAACCAACTGATATTCGCCCATTATTTGGGCGTTAGCTGTACAAGGAGGGGTTTGTGATAGTTATTATATTTGTACTCTTAATTGCAGTATCTATTTATTTCAAAGTTCGTTACAACCAAACAGTCAAAAAGGCTCATGCATTTTGTATTTCAAACAATTTAGATATTTTTGATGTTACATACGAAAGTGCATCGGACATGCACAAAGATTTTAATTTTATGAGTAAGTTATGGTCAGGTAAGGCTATAAAAGGCGTATCTAATCAAGCATTAAAATTAGACTTATTAAATGCTCGTAAATTACTTCAGTTACAACTTTTATTTGGCTTTTTAACATTTCTTTCAGTTGTAATAAATGGCTTTTTCAGTGCATAGTACAGTTAACAAGCTGTTAAACAAGGACAAAAAACAGTTGGCTGTTTTCGTTCCTCAACATTTAAGCCAACAATTTTCGCCTCTTAGCAAGGCGTTGGTATGACTCCCATTGTCAAGTTAAACGCACTGATCCTTGCCTAACTTTTTAAGCCATAATTATTTTAGCTCGAATTAGAGCGAGTTAATACATAGGATGAAGCAAGTAATGTCGTCGGTTATCTTGCTGATATTCGTTGGTTATTACTATTTCTAGTAACAGAGCAGACCTTACTTATTTCGTCGTGGCACCTGTCTTCAGTCTATGTTCGTG